>Ga0302310_10000006_pt1 | contig 204506 bp, 180 predicted proteins | sample III_Palsa_N1_2_FD_200451 | JGI IMG/M metagenome (GOLD analysis project Ga0302310, IMG submission 200451) | Peat permafrost microbial communities from Stordalen Mire near Abisko, Sweden - III_Palsa_N1_2 | ecosystem: Environmental > Terrestrial > Soil > Palsa > Peat permafrost | place: Sweden...
GCGTAGGATTGTCCATGGCGGGTGTGGTCCCTCTGAAATGACGTTGATCGGTGTAAGCAACCAAATCATACATCAAATCAGAGTTTTACGCTACATCCGCCAACCCACGGTGAATTATCCGGGCTAGGTTTGTTGACGCTTTGCGCTTCGCCACAATGACGCAGCCTGATGGCGCGCGCCTTGCCGGGCGGCATGGCGATCGACTAGAGCAGGCGATCCGGGCCCCCGGCCAAGCACGAGCCGCGAATGAACACGCTTCAGCCTGCCTCCTACCTGCGTTCCGCCGACCGCATGGCTTTCCTCATGGCTGGCCTGGTGGTGGCGCTTGGCGTGTTCGCGCTCGACATCACGACGAATATGCAGGGCGCGATCGCGGTGCTCGATGTCACCGTGCCGCTTCTGATCGCGCGCGTTGGCGCGCGTCGCGACGTTCTGCTGTCGGCATGCGGCTGTACGATCCTTATCCTGCTTGCCTTTTTCGTGGGCCATTGGCGGGAATCCGTCGACAGCGCCTATGTCCGGCTGCTTGTCAGCATCGTCGCCTTATGGGTGGTGACGGCGCTTTCGCTCCGCAACCGGTTCGTCCGCACGATGCTCGCCGAACAGGCGCGCGCGCTGGAATTGACGCACGACACGGTCATCATCCGCGATGCCGACGATGTCATCCGCTACTGGAACGACGGTGCCGAACAGCTTTATGGCTACAGTCGCGCCGCCGCGATCGGGTCGCGCAGTCGCGCGCTCCTCGATTGCCGCTATGACGAAGCCGAGGTCGGCGAACACCTCGCGCGCGATGGCGCCTGGGCGGGGGACGTCAGCCGTACCCGCTTCGACGGCGACCGGCTCGACCTGCTCAGCCGCTGGCTACAACTGCGCGATCCGCAGGGGCGCCCGATCGGGATCATGGAGACGAGCGCGGATGTGACCTCGCAGCGCCGCGCGCAGATCGAACAGCAGCAGACCGAGCAGCGCTATGCGGCGATTTTCCATGCTGCGGGCTTTGCCACCTGGGAGTCGGACTGGTCGGAGGTTTACCGCTTCGTCATCGACCGCATCGACGCTTCCGATGGAAATTTGCGCGACTGGTTGCAAGCGAGGCCCGATTTCGTGCGCGAGGCGATGCAGCGTGCGGTGATCCAGGAAATCAACCAGGCCGCCGTCACGCTGCTCGATTGCGCGCGCGGCGCCGACTTGATCGGAACGTCGATCGTGGGCGATCATGTGGATGGCGAAAGCGGCGGGTTCGTGGCAATCCTGGCGGGTCTGGTCGAAGGCGCCGATGTCGTCGAGGCCGATACCCGGCTGCGCACCCGCGAGGGCCGCGAGATCGATGTGGTGGTGCGCGCGACACTGGTGCCCGGCGGCGCGCCGTGGTCACGCACGCTGGTCATGGCATTCGACGAAACCGAGCGCAAAGAGGCGCGGCGGCGGCTGGAACAGGCATCGGCGGATCTTGCCCACGCCGCGCGCATATCGATGCTGGGGCAATTGACCGCCTCGATCGCGCATGAAGTGAACCAGCCGCTCAGCGCCATTTTGACTTATGCCAAATCGGGCAAGCGCTGGCTCCAGCACGACATACCGGACACCGCCGAGACGCTGGACTGTCTCGATCAGATCGTCGCCAATGGCTCGCGCGCGGCCGACGTGATCGGGCGTATCCGTTCGCTCGCGCGCAAGACGCCGGTTAGTCCCGAAACGATCGACCTGGCGCAGATCGCCGGCGAGGCGATCGCGCTGGTTCGCCGCGAGACGGATCGTGCGCGCGCGACAGTGCGAATGGTGGCGCACGACGATCTGCCAGGGGCGCTGGGCGATCGCGTCCAGATCCAGCAGGTCATCGTCAACCTGATCCTCAATGCCGCGCAAGCCATGCAAGCGGGGGACAAACGCGGCGAGATTGCGGTTGCCATCACTTTGCGCGACGACAGCGCTCTTGAACTGCGGGTGACGGACAATGGCCCCGGATTTCCGGCCGGCGATCCCGGAGCAATCTTCGCGCCGTTTTTCACAACGAAGCACGACGGCATGGGCATAGGTCTGTCGATCTGCCGCTCGATCGTCGAACAGCAGGGCGGGCGCATCTTTGCTGCCAACACCGATGCGGGTGGCGCAGTCGTCGGCTTCACCCTGCCCATTGCAAACCCGCGATCGGACGAAACTGCGTGACACAATACCTTGATATCATTGGCGCCCGGGTCGCGGTGGGTGATAGTCATTCCCGTATTTGGCGCCGGATCAGCAGAGGTCCTGCTGCAGCGGATCAACCGGTCGTGCGCCATGACTGACACGCAAGGCGCCGACACGCCGCTGATAGCGGTGATCGACGACGACACCGGCGTTCGTGGTTCGCTGAGCAGTTTGCTCAGGGCGCATGGCTACCGCGTCGCCACATTTGCCGCGCCCGGCGAGTTTCTGGCATGGAGCGAGGCCAGCCAGGTATCATCGCTGATCCTCGACGTCTGGCTGGAATCCGTAAACGGCCTGGATTTCCAGCAGCACCTTCTCGATGACGGTATCCTCGTTCCGCTGATCGTCATCAGCGGCCACGGCGACATACCCCAGACCGTCCGCGCGATGAAAGCCGGCGCGATCAGCTTCCTGGCCAAGCCGGTCGACAACGAAGCCCTGCTCGCCGCGGTTGCCGAGGCGGTCACGATGGACAATGCCCGCCGGCAGAAATCCTCTGGCCTGGTCGATCTGCGCCACCAGTACGAAAAACTGACCGGCCGAGAACGCGAAATCATGGCGCTGGTGACTGCCGGCCTGATGAACAAGCAAATCGCCGCGCGCCTGTCGCTCAGCGATATCACCGTCAAGATCTACCGCGGAAACCTCATGCGCAAAATGCAGGCGCAATCCCTGGCCGATCTCGTTCGCATGGCAGAAGACCTCGGGGCCCGCGACCTGTCAGCGAAACGGTACCAGCCGCAACCCTGAGAACGTGTCTGGACAGCTTGAACTTCAAGCGCCGAGCCGGGCGCGCGGGCCAGGCAGCGCCGCTGCAGGTGACCATACTGCGGCGCGAGCAGTTGAGCCCGTCATGTGGCGTCAGCGCGGCTGTGCTAGTCCGTTTTCCCATGCCTGGACGTTTCCCGTGCCGATCCTGACGGCGCGGGGCATCTGGACCGAAAAGGTCGAGCGCATCGATGCGAGTGCCGACGATTACATGGCCAAGCCTTTCGCCATGGGCGAAGTGATCGCGCGCCTGCGCGGTCTGTTGCGGCGTGCGGCGGGCCGTGTTTCGGCGGCGATTTCTGTCGGGCCGCTGACGCTCGATACCGCGCGGATGGAAGCTTGCGTCGATGGCCAGTCGATCCGTCTGTCGCAGCTCGAATTCCGCTTCCTTCAGCTGCTGTGCCACCAGCCGGGCCATCTCGCCACGCCGCACCACATCGCCACGATGATCAACGCGATGGTCGACGACATCGGGCGCATCATCGTCCAGGCGAAGACACGCGGAGCGGCGCCGGGAGCGTTCGGGCATCGAATGAATGGAAACCGGCCCCTGATGGAGGCGTGCGTCAATGCGCTTGTTCCGGATAGATGAGCGAGTACAAAAGGCCGTCGCTGCATTGCCGGCTTACTCGCTCACCACTCGCTCACGACGGACGTTCCTGTGCAGATTGACCGGCTATCGCTTGAGCATATCTATCCCGAGCTGCGCCGCCTGGCGCGTCGCCAGCGCCGGCAGGCGGGCCGCCCGACCGCGTTCGAGACCACCGAACTGATCCATGAAGCGTGGATGCGGCTTGGCGAAGGGGCAGACTGGGCTGACCGCAGCCATTATCTGGCGACGGCGGCGCGCGCGATGCGGTTTGTGCTGATCGATGCGGCGCGAACCCGCGCACGTCTGAAACGGATGGGCGGGCTGCAGCGCGTATCGATGCCTGAATCGCGCCTGCTGTCTGCGCCCGTGCTCGATGATCGGTTGATCGCGCTCGACGATTTGCTGAGCCGGCTCGATGAGCGTGACCCGCGGCTGGCGGCGGTAGTCGAATGCCGGTTTTTTGCGGGGTATAGCGTGGAGGAAACTGCGCAGGCGCTGGGGGTTAATGACCGCACGGTTCGGCGCGACTGGGTGAAGGCGAAGGCCTGGCTGACGCGGGAGCTGATTGCTTGAGCGGATATTTCACCACCACCCGCTCATCCTTCAACGGGGCTCAGGCTGAGCGGGACTTGTTGATTTTGTGAACAATTCAACCTGGCTCTAAACGCCGGCCAGTAAAATCTCGAGCAGGTTATGCCAGCGATCGCCCGCTTTGCCCGATGCGGCCATGATAGCGCGCGCTTCATCCGCCTGCGTTTTTGCCAGGCCTGGCTCGCCACTCGCGTTATCACGGCGTGCGCTCGCGGCAAGGGCGATGGCGCGGGTCGGGTCGGTGCGCGCGGCCGTCGCGGTCAGCGCGGCGGTCACGTCGTCTGACCCTTGTGCGTCGCCGATCAGCGCGCCGGCGGCGCCGACCAGTGCGATCGCCAGCACTTCGGGCGGGCTGCCCGCGCCGGTGAACTGGCGCGCGTTGGTTTCGGCGTCGCGCGCGACACGGCGCGCGTCGGCGGGGCGGTGTTCGCGCAAGTACGTGTGTGCCAACAGGTCTTCGGCCGCGGCCATCGCTGCCGATGGGCCCAGTTCGGCGCGTTGGCGCCGGATTGAATCGGTGAAAAGCGCTTCGGCGCGGGGCAGGTCGTTGCGCGCGAGCGCGATCGCTGCCTGATTCTGGATGATCACCGGCAGCGGCGTGTCATCGAGCTGGCCGCCGCGTTCGAAATAGCCGCGCACATCGCCGAGCAATTTGTCCGCCTCGTCGTATGAGCCATCCATCATCAGCGCGATCGCCAGGCTGTTCTGCAGGTCGGCGATATCGCCATCGGCGTTGCCGGTGGTCTCGCGCGCCTCGGCAATGCCCTGGCGATAGGCGGCGATCGCGCCGGCGATGTCGTGTTGCGATCGCTTGACCTGGCCCTCGACCAGGCGGCTGCGCGCCATGTCGGCGGCGTTGGTGGTCATGTGACCCTGCCAATAGCGTTGCGACAGCGTCAACTGGCGCGCGGCTTCGTCGGCTTTGCCCAGCCGGAGCAGCGATTGCGCATAGAGATCGCGCACGCGGGCGGTCGTCACCGGATCCGCACCGACTGCGGGCGAGGCGAGGAAATGCGCGGCGAGACCCACCGCTGCGGGCTCATTGGTCATATTGGAATAGAGCCGGATCAGGTACTCGGTAACCTGGGCATAGCGCGCCGGATCGTGCGCATAGGCGGTATCGAGCCCGGCCGCGCTTTTGGCGAACAGGGTGTCGGCATCGAGCGGTTTGCCCGCCGCATTGGCCGCCTGCACGCGCAGCATCAGCGACAGGTAATCGCGCCCGGCGTTTCCGCGATCGACTTCGGCGCGGTAATAATCGCGCGCGGTGATCGCGCGGCGTGCCTCGATACCGGTGGCGATGATCCCGCCCGCCAGGCTGGCAACCAGCGCGGCGCCGCCGATGACCCACCAGCGATAGCGCGAGAGCGTGCGCCAGGCGACATGGCCGCGCTCGCGGCGGCGCGCCGATAGTGGCCTGCCACCCAGCGCGCGATCGATATCGGCGCGCAGGGCACTGGCGCGGTCATAGCGCAGCGCCGGGTCGGGCGCCGTCGCACGCGCGACGATCGCGGCGACATCGGCGCGCAGGCGGCCCGACATCGCGGGGCTTTCGAGTGCGACCGCTTCTCCCGGAATGCGCCCCAGCACCAGCTCGCCCAGCAACAGCCCGAGCGCATGGACATCGGTCGCAGTCGTGACCGGGCTGCCGTCGATCTGTTCGGGCGCGGCATAGGCGGGGGTAAACATCGTCGGCGCGCCGGGTTCGCGGTCGGCGGCGACCATGCGCCCGGCTCCGAAATCGACCAGTTTCGCCTCGCCATCGCGGGTGACCAGCACATTGCCCGGCTTGATATCGAGATGCAGCACGAGATTGAGATGCGCATAATCGACCGCATCGCAGAGCTGCGCGATCAGGCGCAGGCGGTCTGCGGCGCCGATCTGCGCCACGCGCGCATAGATGGTGATCGGCATGCCATTGACGAATTCGATCGCCATGAACGGATGGCCCTGGTCGGTCAGGCCGCCGTCGTATAGCCGCGCGATGTGCGGATGGTCGAGCCGGGCGACAATCTGGCGTTCATCGGCATAGCGCTCGTGATAGCGCGACGCGTCCTGATGGATCACTTTCAACGCGGCGCGCTGGTCGAAACCGCCCTGCGCGCGCGCCGCCTCGTAGACAGTGCCAACGCCGCCATGGCCGATCAGGCGGACCACGCGCCACGCCCCGATCCGCGTATCCGCCGGCAGCGTGGCCAGGTCATCGATGAGCCCACCGGCGGGCGATTGCGAAAAGAACCCGTCGGTATGCGCCATCGCGGCCAGCAGGCTGGCGACTTCGGCGCCGACCGCAGGATCGATCGGGGCGCTATCGGATGCCTGCGCCAAACGGTCGGCCAGGCGGCACCCTCGCTCTTCGCTCGGCCAGTCGAGCACTTCGTCGAACAGCGACTTGGCCGCTTCCCATTGGTCCTGCGAAAGCATCGGCCCCCCTTTCGTCTGAAATTAATTTTTTCAGACGTGTCCGGTTTTACCGGCGAATGACGATTACCCCAGTGAAGACCATATCGACGATCATTTTCACGTTCGGATATCTCACTGACTTTACCACGGGATGTAATTCTCAAGAAGTCAGCAAATCACAATCGATTCAAAGGCGCATCATCATTTTTGAATTTTACGCATGTCGAGGCGAAGGCAGCGCCAAGTACTGAACACACTTACACAATCGCTTCGGGGGAACGCATGATGAGTGTTTTGGGCATCGCAGCGACACATGCGCCCCGGCCGATCGGGGCGGGGTAACATGGCAGTTCCGGTTTCATCCTCGTTGTGGCGCGCCAGCATCTTGGCGCTGTCGTTGGCCAGCGGGCAGAACGCGCAAGCACAGGCGACCGCGCCCAGTTCGATCACGCCGCAGACTTTGCGCCCTGCCGCGCCCGACACCAGCGCCGCGATCGCGATCCCGCAAGTCGATGGCCTGGTCGCGCCGCAGGGCTCGGACGCGCTGGTGGTTACGCCGGGCACTGTCACGGTCGAAGGCGCGTTTCCCGAAGTCGCGGACGAAACCCGGGCGATCGTCGCGCAATTGCAAGGCCACCGCCTGACGTTGACGCAAGTCTATGCGGCCGCCTCGGCGATCGAGGCGGCGTATGCCCGGGCTGGCTATGTGCTGGCGCGCGTTGCGATCCCGCCGCAGCAGTTGACCGATCATGGCCCGTTGCGGATCGTGGTGGTCGATGGGTTTATCGAGGATATCGACGTGTCGGGCATTCCGGCGCGGGTGCGCAATGCGGTGCTGGCGCGGGTCAGGTGGCTGAAGGGGCGGCGCCATGTCCGGCTTGGCGCGATAGAGCAGCCGCTGCTGATCGCGGCGCAAGTGCCAGCCCTGACACTGACTTCGACTTTGGCGCGGGGGAGCACCGAGGGCGGCACGAAACTGGTGCTGGCCGGGCATCAGGCGCTGGTTTCGGGCAGTATCGGCGGGGACAACAGCCTGGCAAAATCGCTCGGCACGTATGCGGTCAACGCCCAGGTCGCCATCAATTCGGCGTTCGGGCTGGGCGAACAGATCTATGGCCTGGCCAGCAGTGGCTACGATGTCACGCGCATGTTCAACCGCAATGTGCCGGTGCGCGTGCTCGGCGGCGGGGTGGTGCTGCCGGTCGGCGATGGGCGGTTCACGCTCAATCCGGAAGCTACATTTGCGCGTACGCAGCCGACGCCGGCCGCGGGCACGCCGCAATCGCGCGGTGATCTGCGGCGGCTGACCTTGCGTAGCGATTATGTGATTGAGAAAACCCGCGCGCAGGCTGTCGATTTTACCCTCGCGGTCGAACAGATCGACGAGACCAACACCGATCTCGGATTCGCGCCGATCAGCCATGACCGTTACATGGCACTGCGCGCCGGATTGAGCGCCAGCGCGACCAGTTATACCGGCGCGAGCATCGGTGGATCGCTGCAGTTGAGCCAGGGGCTGGGCAGTCTCGGCGCGCTGTCGCTGTCCGATCTGCCGGCCGGTACGACGTTTTCGCGCCAGGGCGCCAGCCGTGGTTTCACCAAGCTGGATGCCACGGTCACCGCGCTGGAACCGGTGGGCGGCGGTGTGGTCGCCACGGTCATCGCCAAGGGCCAGTCGAGCTTTGGCGAGGCGCTGTTTCGCGCCGAACAAGGCTCACTCGAAGGCAGCGATGCGGTGTCTGGCTTTGTTGGCGGGGTGACTGCGTCGGATGCCTCGGTCAGCTTGCGCGGCGAACTGGGCAGGACGTGGAGCCTGCCCGGCACGATTGCCACCACCTGGGCGCCCTATCTGTTCGGCGCCGGCGGCCTTGGCCGGCTGGAACAGCCGACGATCGTTGAAGTGCGGTCGATCAAAGTGGCCTCGATCGGTGTCGGGCTGCGGTTCGGATTGCCGCGCTACGGGATCACCGCCGCGGTCGAATACGCGCACAATTTTTCCGATTTGCCCAGTTCTGCCCAGTCTGGCCGGGCTCAGTCCGGCCGGGCGCAATTCGACCGCGTGCAATTCTCAACCTCGATCCACTTCTAGGAAACGGAAACCCATGGTCCATCCCGCTTTCCCCAGCCGCCCTGCCAAACAGCGCGCCCGGCTGCATCTGTCGATCTCCACCTGTCTGGCCAGCCTCGCGCTTCCCGGCGCGGCATTTGCGACCGGCGCGCTGCCGACCGGCGGCACTGTCGCCGCGGGCGCAGCGTCGATTGCCGGCGGGGCGAACAGCGTGACGATCACGCAATCCACGCAAAACGCGGTAATCAACTGGCAGGCGTTTTCGGTCGGCCAGGGCCAGAGCGTGGTGTTCAACCAGCCCACTGCGCAGTCCGCAACGCTGAACCGCGTGACCGGTACCACCACCTCGACGATCGCCGGGCAGATCACCAGCAATGGCGCGGTCTATCTGGTCAATCCCAACGGCATCGCGATCACCGGCACCGGTGCGGTGCAAACGGGCGGCGGTTTTGTCGCATCGACACTGGATATCGCGGCCGCCGATTTCATGGCGGGCAAGCTGAACTTTGCCGGCACCGGTGCATCGCGCAGCGTCACCAACAGTGGCTCGATCCGCGCGGGGCAGGGGGCTTACGTGGCGTTGCTGGGCGGGTCGGTCGCGAATGCCGGGCTGATCACGGTACCGCTGGGCAAAGTGGGGCTTGGCTCGGGCGAACAGGTCGCGCTCGATCTCAACGGCGGCGGGTTCATGCAAGTCGCCGTGCCGACCGCGCTGGTCACCGGCGCAAGGGCGCTCGTCGACGATAGCGGTGCGATCGTGGTCAGCGGCGGCAGCGTCACGCTGAGCGCGGCGGTCGTGAAAAACGCGGTGCGCAATGTAATCAATGTCAGCGGATCGATCAGCACTGCTTCTGCCATCGGCAATGGCGGCACGATCACGCTGATCGGCGGCGCAGACAAAGCCGATATGGCGGGGACCGTGACGATCACCGGTACGCTGGGCGCAGGTGCGACCGGCATGACCGGCAATGGCGGCGCCATCGAAACATCGGGCGCGACGGTCGATTTTGCCGGGGCCACGATCAGTACCGCATCGGCGCACGGCAAAAGCGGCACCTGGCTGATCGATCCGACCGACCTGGTCATCGGGACTACCGCCGATCAGACCACGCTGCAAAACGCGCTGGCCAGCGGCAATGTCACGCTGATCACCAGCACGAGCGGCAGCCCGACCGAAACCGGCGTCTCCGGGATCGGCGAAACCGGCAGCGGCAACGGCGATATCACGATCAACGAGCCGCTGACGTGGATGAGCGCGAACACGCTCATCCTGCAATCGGCCAACGCGATCAATCTCGATGCTACGATCACCGCAGGCAAAGGCGGGCTGCAATTGACCGCAATGGGCACCATCAGCGCGGCGGGCGCGGTCAATGTCGGCACGTTCAATCTCACCAACGGCAATTGGGTCCAGAATTCGGCGACGCTGCCGGCGTTCAGCGCCACCAATTTCGAAATGGATCCGATCAATTCCAGCTTCCTGCGCGTGACCGGCGGGGCAGGAACCACCGCTGCACCGTATGAGATCAGCGATGTCTATGGCTTGCAGGGTGTGGGATCGCTGTCGTTGCTCGGATACAGTTTCGTGCTGGCCAATTCGATCGATGCCAGTTCGACGGTGGGCTGGAATGCAGGCGATGGCTTCGCCCCGATCGGTGATTCGGGCGTCGCCTATAATCCCACCAATGCCCAACTGGATTTCGGCGGCACTTTCAACGGCGCGGGTCACACCATTTCCGGCCTGTTCGTCAATCAGCCGGGAATCTATGGCGTGGGCCTGTTCGGCGAGGTCAACGGCGGCACGATCAGCAATCTGGCGGTCGTGAACGGCACCGTGTCGGGCTATGTTTCGGTCGGCGGCCTGGTCGGCGATCTGTTCGGTTCGACGATTATTAATTCGTCGTTTTCGGGCACGGTTTCGGCCGCAACCTCGGGCGTGCACAACTCGCCCGATTTCATCGGCGGGCTCGTCGGATTCGATCAGAGCGGCACGATCATCGGGTCCAGCGCCAGCGGCACGGTCAATGGCGCGCTCAACGTCGGCGGGCTGGTCGGGTATATCAACGATGGCAGGATCAGCACGTCGTCGGCCACGAACGCGGTCAATGGCACATCGAACGATGTCGGCGGCCTGGTGGGCTACCTCGACAGCACCGGCGTCGTGACCGATGACTTTGCGACCGGCGTGGTGACAGGCAACGCGACCGGCGGCTCGTCCGTCGGCGGGCTGGTTGGTCTTCTCAACAACGGGGGCCAGATTCTCGTTTCCTGTGCGAGCGGCGCGGTTAGCGGGTATTTCGGGGTCGGCGGGCTGCTCGGCAACCAGTCCGGTGGCGGCTACGTCACCGATGCCTATGCGACCGGCGCCGTCAGCGGCCATTACTCCGCCGGCGGCTTGATCGGCATCGAGACCAACGGCAGTGTCACACGCACGTACGCCACGGGCCTGGTCACCGGTATCACGTGCTGCGGCAGCGCGCCCGCTGATATCGCCGGCCTGATCGGCAATGATACGGGCGCCGTGGTCACCAATTCCATCTGGAACACCCAGACGACCGGTCAAAGCGCGGGCTATGGCGTCGATTCCGTGACCGAGGGCGCGTGGCATGGCACCGGGCTGAACACCGCGCAAATGCTGGACCTGTCGAGCACGGCGACGAATTATACCGGGTTCAATTTCACCTCGACCTGGTCGCCGCCGACGCAGGCCGGGCAGGGAGGGCAGACCGCCGGCTATTATCCGCAGCTTTACGCATTGACGCCGGTGGTGGTCGGCACCCTGGGCGATGTCTCGCGCAATTACGGCTCGCCCAATCCTACTTTCGGCACGCAGACGGCCGGCGGCGCTGCATCGTATCTGATCGGTCCAACCGGTGACACGCTGGGCCCGGTCAATTTTGGCACGACCACCGCGACGGCGGATAGCAATGTCGGGATGTATGCGATCACGGGGCAGGGCGGCACCGCGACCAGCACCGGTGGCGTCGCCTATCGCGTGATTGCGTTGGGCAGCGGCGAATTGACGATCAATCCGCTCACGCTGACCGTGGTCACCGCCGCGCTGACCGGCAGCATTACCAAGACGTATGACGGTACGACTGTGGCGACGCTGGCGCCGGGCAATTATATGTTGTCGGGCTTTGTCGGTACCGACGGCGCGACCGTGACACAAACCGTGGGCGCTTATGCATCGGCCAATGTCGGCAGCGGGATCAATGTGACGGTCGGCCTCAGCAACGCCGATTTCACGGCGACCGGCACGACCAATCTTGGCAATTACACGCTGCCGACCAGCGCAACCGGCACGATCGGCGCGATCACGCCGCTGACGCTGACCGGCAGCATCGGCACGGGCAGCTCGGTCTATGGCCAGATGCTCAATCCGGGCGCGGTGACATTCACCAACGTGCCGGCTGGCGTGGCTGCGCCCAGCGCGACGGTCGGCCTGACCACCGAAGGGCGCTTGAGCAGCAGCGGCAATCTGAACGCGGGGACATACACCGGCATCGAAGGCGTAACCGCGCTGCCTAGCGACACCGCTGGCGATTTCATCATCGGCGCGATCACCGGCAATTACACGGTGACGCAGGCCAGCCTGACCGCGAGCATCGCCACAGGCACGTCGGTCTATGGCTCGGCGCTTGTACCGGGCGCGGTCACGCTGACGGGGTTGATCGAAGGTGACAGCGTGACCAGCGCAGGCGCAGTGGCCAGCGTAACCGGGCACACCAGTTCCAGCGGCAATCTGAATGCGGGCACATATACCGGCGCCGAAACCTTGGCCAGTGGCACGCTGAGCGGCACGGATGCGGCGAACTACACAGTGTCCAACCCGGGCGTCACCGGCACTTACATGGTCACACAACTGGTTTTGACCGGCACGCTGGGCGCGGGCAGCTCGGTTTATGGCGTGGCGCTCAATCCGGGCATCGTCACGTTCGACAACGTGATCGATGGCGACAGGGTCGGCGCGGGCGCCGTGGCCATCGCGACCGCCGGGCATTTGAGCAGCAGCGGCAATCTGAACGCAGGCACTTATTCGGGCATCGAAAGCGTATCGAGCCTGACCGGCGCAGACGCCGCCAATTACAGTCTGTCGGGCCTGACCGGCGATTACAGCGTCAGCAAATTGGTGCTGACCGGGATCATAACCACCGGGCATTCGACTTATGGGGCCGCATATGCGCCAGGCAATGTGATATTCAACAATGCGGTCGCTGGCGATGCGGTCAGCGCCGGCCTGATTACGGTCAACAGCACCGGAAATCAGAGCAGCAGCGGCAATCTGAATGTCGGCAGTTACGAGGGCATTGAAAAGCTGACCGGCTTGAGCGGCGCCGACGCCGGCAATTATACCGTGGGCAATATCCAGGGCAGCTATGGGGTCTCGGCCGCCCAACTGTCCGTCACCATCGCCGGGGGCAGTTCCGTCTATGGCGCAGCACTGGTGCCGGGCGCGGTCACGCTGGGTGGCTTGATCGCCGGCGATGCGGTGACCAGCGCGGGCGCCGTGGTCAATCTGACTGGGCACACCAGTTCCAGCGGCAATCTCAACGCGGGCACGTATGCCGGGGCCGAAAGCCTGGCCAATGGCACGTTGAGCGGCGCGGATGCGGGGAATTACACGCTCGTCAATCCCGGCGCCACGGGCAACTACACCGTCAGTCAACTGGTGCTGACCGGCACGCTGGCCGCGGGCAGCTCGGTTTATGGCGCGGCGCTGAGCCCCGGCGCAGTTACGTTCAACAACCTGATCGAGGGCGACATGGTCAGCGCGGGCGCGGTGACGATCAATACCGCCGGCAACCTGAGCAGCAGCGGCCATTTCAACGCCGGCACGTATACCGGCATCGAAAGCGTTTCGGGCCTGACCGGCGCCGATGCCGCAAATTACAGCCTCGCGGGCCTGGCCGGCAATTACAGCGTGTCGCAGGCCAGCCTGACGATCACATACACCGCCAACACATCGAGCCGCATCTACGGCCAGGCGCCCGTCGGCCTGACTGGCACGGGCAGCGCCACAGGATTGATCGACGACGATACGCTGACCGGCACCGCCGCGTTCACCACCAGCGCCGGCGCAACCGCCAATGTCGGCACATATGCCGTAACCGGCGCCGGGCTGACCGCGGGCAGCAACTATCTGGTGACCACCGCCCAGGCGGCGGCGAACGCATCCGCGCTGACCATCACGCCTGCCAGCCTGACCATCACATACACGGCAACCCCCGCCACGCGCACCAGCGGATCGACCCTGGCGGGCCTGACCGGCACGGCAAGTTCGACCGGCCTGGTCAACGACGACACGCTATCGGGCACCGCCACCTTCACAACGCCCGCGACGAGCGCGTCGCCCGCAGGCAGCTACGCCATCGACGGGACCGGCCTGACCGCCAGCAGCAATTACACGGTGACTTACGTGCAGACCCCGGCCAACGCATCCGCCTTGACGCTGACCAAGGCCCTGCTGACGGGCCAGTCGCTGACCCCGTTCGTCGAATGGGTGTTCCCGCCCTATCGCCCGTATATTGCGCTGATCCCGTGCCGCCCGCTCAAGGTGTCGCGCTATTACGGCGGGAATGGCCAGGTCGTGCTGACAAAGGTTCAGGGCGGCGGCGATTGCCCGGTGCCATGAGCGCGGGAGGACATCGCGCATCCATGCAGGATTGACCAAAAGCTGATCATGCCGGTGCGCTTTTGCAGATTTCGAGAAATCCTGCGGCCATGAACCGGGCCATTTCTGCCTTGATCGCGGTGAAATCGTCCGATTTGCACAGGCCGGCGGACAGCACGTCGATCCGCCCGGTGCGTGCGAGCGTTTGCACAAGGCCGCCGGTCACGAAATGATAGCCCCAGAAAATCTTCTGGTCCGGGCAATCGGGTAACGCGCGCTTGAGCAGGCCGATCAGCCTGAGCACGATCGGATCGAAGTGGCTGTCGAACAGGTCGGCGCCCCATTCGGGGGTCATCGCGACTTGCGCGCCCAGCGTGGCATAGTTGCGCCAGCCTTCGCCGCCATTGATATACAGGTCGAGATCGGTGTCGAGATAGGCATGCAGCGCGCCTTCGACCGTGGGTTTGCCGGCGCATTCCTGTTCATAGCGATCGAGCGCCGCCGTGCGCAGGTCGCGGCTGACTTTGGCGCGGCGGCCGAACACCGCGTCGAAAATCGCCTTCTTGTCGTCGAAATAATAGTGCAGCAGCGAGGTGTGCATGTCCGAACGCTTGGCGATGTCTTTCAACGTCACGCCGTACAGGCCGTGCCGCGAAAACAGATATTCCGCCGCGTCGAGGATCTGCTCCAGGGTTTCTGCCCGCTGCTGCGCCTTGGTGCGGCGTTCGCGCCTAACCCCCGTCGTCATGCTTCGCTCCACTCATCCGGGCCTGTTCCTTACGATCGGCCCGGCGATTCTTCATGGCGTTTGTTGATCCATTCAACAAGATGCCCGGGCCGCCTTTCGGAGACCCGGGCGCTTGTCTCAGAAAGTGCGATTGACGCGAATGCCATATTGCCGGGGCGGTCCGGCGCGGCGCAGCGCCACGGTCAACTGGTCGACCGCCGCGACGTAATGCTGGTTGGTGAGATTGGTCGCATAGCCGGTGACCGACCATGGCCCGGTCGCCAGGGTCAACTGGGTGTTGACGAGATTGCGCGCATTGATGCGATCGCCCAGCGCGGCATCTTCGAAAATCGTCGCCCACACGCCCGAGGTGTGCGAGAAATCGGCGCGCGGGGTCAGGGTAAAGCCACCGCCAAGCGCAATTTCGTACTGCGCGCCGGCATTGAACGTAAACTTGGGCGCATAGGGTTGTTGCGTGCCGGTCAGGTCGACGCAGTTGCCCGCGACGGGGCCGCTGGTGGTGCTGCACGGTGCAGGGACGGCCGGCGCCGGCAGGCGCGAATCTGCGCCATAAAACGAACCGAGTTTGGAGTGTTCGTAGGCAGCGGCGATGTCGAAGCTGAACGCGCTGAACCGGCCTTGTGCCGAAAATTCGGCGCCGTAGAGCTTGGACGGCGTGGGCACGTTGAGGATCGTGGCGAACAGCGGCGTTTCCGGATCGACCGTCGTGACCTGGAAATTGGTGTAATGGTTGTAATAGCCACCGATCTGCGTGTGCAGGTGACCATCGAGCAAAGTCCCCTTCCAGCCGATTTCGTAATCGGTCACGCGTTCCTGGCCAAAGCCGGCCGGTGGCACGATCAGGTTCGGCGAATTGACGCCGCCCGCCTTGGCGCCGGTCGCCACGAATGCGTAGAGGAAATTGTGTGGATCGACGGTCCAGTTGAGCGCGATCTTGCCGGTCAGGCTGTCGTTCGCGGTGGACGTGTGCTGCGGATAGTCGGTCACGCCGTGCTGTGGGTAGGAGAAATAGGCATCGTTGCGCGCCGTTGTGCGTGACCAGCGCGCGCCGGCCTGCAGTTGCAGCGCATCGGTGAATTTATAGCCGACCTGCGCAAACCCGGCGAGCGCGGTCTTTGGCGTGGTGCCATACAGCGTGTCCGTCTCGCTCAGCGTCTGGCCGAAGTATTGCTCGGTCAGCCCGCTGACATAGCCATTGCCCTGCGGAATGGTGATCAGGTCGTTCTGGTAATACCCGCCGAGCACCCAGTTGAGCGGGCCGCGGTCGGGCGAGATCACGTTGAATTCTTCCGACCAGATGCGTTCATGGATGAAATCCGACAGCGTCGAGCTGATCACCGGGATCAGCGGACTGACGACCGGATTGCTGGTGCCGTCACCGTCGAGCGCCGCCTGGGTCGTGCCTTTCTGATAGCCGGTGAGCGACCGGAACACCACGCCGCCATCGGTGGTGTACGAGATATTGGCGGAAATCCGCCCGGTCTCGTCCTTGCCGTACATATGGGCGTTGCTGGTGATGTGGAAAATATCGTTGGTCGAACCGGCCGCCGGATCGCCCGGATATCCGCCCGCGTTGACGCTGCTGTAATCGCCCTTGATCAGCACGCGGAGCTGCGGCGTGGGCGTCCACAGCAGGCTGACCCGGCCGTTATAGCTGCGCAGGTTGCCGGGATTGCCGCTCCATGGCCCGGTGATGTGGTAGAACGTGTCGCGGCGCTCGTCATCGGTGGCGATGCGGATGGCCAGGGTGTCGCTCAGCGGCAGGTTGATCGCGCCCTCGATCTTGGCGTCATTGTAATTGCCGTATTGCGCGGTGACATAGCCTTTGACTTTGTCCGTCGTCGGATTGGCTTCGGTGATGAACACTGCGCCGCCGGTCGCATTGCCACCGGCAAATGTGCCCTGCGGCCCGCGCAGCACTTCGACGCTGCCGATGTCGTAATAGGGCTCGCTCTGAAAATAGCCGGGAAAGGTCGCCACGCCGTCGCGATAGGTTACGACGCCGACCGAAAAGGCGCTGCCGCGGGTCGCTTCGCCGATGCCGCGAATGTTGAAATTGTTGCCTTGTCCGGCGTTGTTGACCGTCAGCGACGGGCTGGCGAACTGCAACTGGTCGGCGCTGGTGATGCTTTTCTGGTGCAGGTCATCGGCGGCCAGCACGGTCGCGGCGACGGCGGTGCGCTGCAGGTTGGTCGCGCGCCGTTCGGCGGTGACGACGATTTCCGGCGTGGCCGGGTCGGTCGCATTTGCGGCGGGCGCATCGGCGGCGCGCGCTGGTTGGACGGATATGCCGGCCATGCTGATCACGGCCAGGGCCGACGCACCAATGCGGAAAACAGCCTTCATTTCAACTCTCCCCTGTCGTCCGTTTTTGTCGCGGTACGGTTTTTCAAAAACTGATTCGAGAATCAATTAACACATTTATTGACGCAACAATAAACTAAAAGCCACATGTTTCGCGCAGCGCCCGCTTGTCGACTTTGCCCGTCATCGCGAGCGGCATGCGCGCCACGCTCAGCACCGCATCGGGCATCCACCAGCGCGGCACTTTGCCTTCGAGCGCGTGCACGACGTCTTCTTCCGAAACGCTCTGGCCGGCGCGCGGCTCGATCACGACCACCGGCCCCTCGGTCCATTTGGGGTGCGGCCGGCCGAGGACGGCGACCAGGCCCACTGCGGGCAAAGCGCCGACGATCGCCTCGATTTCGCCGGGGTTGATCCATTCGCCGCCCGACTTGATCAGGTCCTTGGACCGGCCCGTGATCGTCAGGTTGCCATCATCATCGATCGTCGCGAGATCGCCGGTATCGAACCAGCCCCCGGCATCACCGGCGGGCGTGTCATGGCCCAGATAGCGATCGATCACGCTGGCGCCGCGCACCTGCAACTGGCCTTCGCCGCTGCGCTGATCGGGCAGGGCCATGCCCGCGTAATCGACCAGGCGCAGATCGACACCGACCGGCGGACGCCCCGAAACGCGTGCACTGCGCGGCTGCGCGCTGGCCGGCGACACCGTGCCGAGCGGCGACAGTTCGGTCATGCCCCAGCTGGTCTGTACCACCACGCCGAGCCGCTGTTCGATGCGGTCCATCAGCGCCTGCGGAACCGACGAACCGCCCAGGATCACCCGCTGCAGCGAAGGCACGTGGCTGCCAGTCGCTTCGAGATGATCGACCAGGCCCAGCCACACGGTCGGCACGCCGATCGCGACGGTCACGCCCTCCGCGACGATCAGCGCGGCGAGGGCGGCCCCGTCGTTGTGACGCCCGGGCAGCACCAGTTTTGCGCCCACCGCAGGCGCCGCATACGGCAGGCCCCAGGCATTGGCATGAAACATCGGCACTGCTGCGAGCACCACATCGGCGCGGCCGATGCCGAGGACATCGGTCTGCAACAGATCGAGGATCATCAGATACGTCGAGCGGTGCGCGTACGGCACGCCTTTCGGCGCGCCGGTCGTGCCCGATGTAAAACACAGCGCGGCCTCGGCATCCTCCGCAAAGCCGCCCCATGGCACTGGCGCGCCCAGCGCCGCGCGCAGTTCCGCCAGGCGCCAGACGCGCAAGGCACCGCATTCGGGCAGCGGAAATTCATCGCCGCCGGGTTCGTCGAGGATTACCACCTGCTCGATCGACGGGCACTGTTTCACCAGCGCTTCGACCATGTTCGCCTGATCCGGGCTGGCGATCAGCAGCCGGTCGTGCGCCTGCCGCACCATGTCCGCCATCTGCGCAATGCCGATGCGCGGATTGAGCGTGTGATACGATACGCCGATGCCGACCGCGGCATACCAGCATTCCATGTGCGCCTGGCTGTTCCACGCCAGCGTCGCGATCCGGTCGCCGGGTGCGATGCCCAGCGCCAGCAACGCGCCGGACAGGGCGCTGGCCTGCGTATGCAGCGCGGCATAGCTGATCCGATGCGTCGCAGCGCCGGCGCCGCCCCCCGTTACGACTTCGCCGCGGCCATGCCACCTGGCCGCATGCTCGAGAAACTTGCCCAGCAGCAGTTCGTAACTCCGCATCGCGGTCATGCGGAAACGCCTTGTCCCGCATCGACCGCCTCGATGAAATCTATGAACACGCGGTTGGCCTCACCACCGCTGGCGACGATATAATTGTGCGCGGCGCCCGGAAATATCACCAGTTTTGCGTGGGGCAGGGTTATCGCGATATCCCGGCCGAGTTGAACGTCGACGGTGGTGTCTTCATCGCCGTGCATCACCAGCGTCGGCATGGTGATCCGTTGCTGCGCGCGTTCGCGTGTGGCGGAATAGGCCTGGATCGCCAGGTTCTGTTCGCGAACGCCGCGCATCGTGAACCTGTTCTGCGCCAGCACCGCGATATCGTGCAACGCGGCCTCGCGCGGGGCGGCGGTGCCATAAGCCTCCGGTTTTAAACCCCGCATCATCAGGCGCACCAGCCAGTGCGGCATGTGATAGACCCAGGGTGCACGCGATCCGCTCCGCTTCAGGTCCGGGGTTTTCAACGCGGTGCAGCCGAGCGTTACCGACAGGCACCGTTCGGGCCAGGTCATTGCGAATTCGCCCGCGATGCCGCCGCCCATCGATACGCCGTAGACATGCGCGCGGGGCTCACCCGCCGCATCGAGCACCGCCAGCGCATCGGCGGCCATCTGTTCAATCGTGACGCCGCGTGTGGTGTCGCTGTCGCCGGTGCCGCGATTGTCGAACGTGATCACGCGGTGGCGCTTCATCAGATCCGGCAGCAGCGGGTACCACATCTGCGAGCCGTACAGGTGCCCCATGATCAGCAGGACCGGGGTGCCTTCGCCCTGGGCGTCCCAATGGATGCGGGCGTTCCCGCTGGTTACGAATGTCATGATCCTCAATCCCGCTGGTCTGTTCTCGTTGGAGCGAAAAACATCACACCTTGACTTTTGAGTCAAGATATCTTGAATGTGGAATAAAGATGTTCGGGCCGCAAAATAGAACGGACCCGGCGGCAGGAGAGCGATGATGAACACGGCGGAGCGCACGATCGCGCTGGACGAGCCCCATGCCCGCGACCCGGCCACGCCGCAGCGCCGCACGCAGTGGGGCCGGGTGGTCACGCTGGCGCTGGTCTGTTCCACCGGGGCGGCGTGCGCGGGCGTCATGGGGCCGATGCAACAGGCCGCGCAGACCGATCTCGGGCTCAGCGATTTCAAGATCGCCGAACTGCTTGGCGCCGCGCACGGGCTGCCGGCGCTGCTCGCCGCGGTGCCGATGGGGCTGGCGATTGATCATCTCAATCGCGCGCGGCTGCTGCTGGTACTCGCGCTGTTGTGGACGGCGGGCACGATCCTGACCGGGTTTGCGCATGGGGTGCCGTCGCTGTTTATCGCGCGTGCGCTGGTGTCGCTGGGCACGGCGGGCGCAGCGGGACTGGTGCTGTCGATGATCGCCGACTTGTGCCCGCCCGAAACGCGCGGCCGGGTGAATATCCTCGCCGGGATCGGGGTGCTGTCGGGGCCGGCGATTGCGTTTGCCGGCGGCGGCGCGCTGTTCGGCTATTTCAAGACGCATGGCTGGGCCTTGTTTCCGGGCATGGCACCATGGCGCTTGACCGCGCTGGCGTTCGCGGGCTTTGGCGCGCTGATGCTGATCGCGATCGCGCTGTTTCCAGAGCCTGCGCGCCACGAGAAAGTGCAGCGCGGCAATGCGATCATGCCCGCGCTGCGCGGGCTGGCGACGCGCTGGCGGTTCCTGACCGCGCTGTGGATCGGCGGCACGGCTGCCGGCATGTCGGAGGGCGCGGCGGCGCTGTGGGCGGCGCCGATGCTGACGCGCAATTACGGATTGCGACCAGACCAGTTCGGTGCGGTCATGGGAATCATGATCCTGATCGCGGGCGTCTCCGGATCGGTCATCGGCGGCCTGGCGGTCGACAAGGGCCATGCCGGCAAGCGCCGCGGCGGTCTGCTGATCGGCGCGGTGGTCGCGACGCTGGTGATCATTCCGACCACCGCCTATCCGATCATGCCGACGGTTGCGGGTTTCTACTGGATGCTGGGCGCGATGATGTGCGCCTGCACGGTGATGCAGGTGACCAGCATGTCGGCGGTGACGATCATGATCCCCAATGAAGAACGCGGGCTGTGCATGGCGATCACCGGCATTGTCGGCACCGTTATCAACATGCTGTTCGTGCCGCTGATCACGCTGCTCGGGCCGCTGGTCTGGGGCGATGATCATCATTTGCGCCAGACGTTGGTGCTGGTCGGCGTGGTGACCGGCGTGATCGGCAGCGCTGGCTATATCGTGGCGATGCGGGTCGCGCCGAGGAGCTTCAAACATGCCTGACGCAATCGGCGCCTGGCGCATCCGGGATTTCGCGCCCGGTGATGGCACGCCGGACGGAGAAGGTGGCGCGTGGATTCCTGCTACTGCGCCGGGTGACACGTATCAGGCGCTGATCGCAGCCGGGCGGCTGGCCGATCCCTATGTGGCGCGCAACGAGGCGCGCGCCGCATGGGTCCGCGACCGCGCATGGTGGTGGCATGCACCGATCGAGCTTGCGCAAAACGCAACCGGCGAAACGGTCGAACTGGTCTGCGAAGGGCTCGATACGTTTGCCGATGTCTATTGCGACGGCGTGCTGCTCGGCCGCGCGGACAACATGTTTCGTACCTGGCGGTTCGATCTTTCCGCCGTCAGTGCGGGCACGCACGATCTCGCGGTATGTTTCCACCCGACCGCACAAATGGTCGCGCCGCCGCCGCCTGCCTGGGGCAGCTTCACCGACCGTATCAGCGCATCTAGGCGCACGATGATGCGCAAGGCGCAATTCGGCTGGGGCTGGGACTGGGGCCCGGACTTGCCCACGGTCGGGATCTGGCGGCCCGTGCAGATCGTGCGCGGCGCTACAGTGCGCAGCCTGGAATTCGCGACGCTGGTCCTCGAAAACGGCACTGCGCGCGTTCGCATGGGCGTCGAACTGTCGCAACCCGCGCCGGTCACGCTCGATCTTGCCGATCCCGCTGGCCGGATCGTTGCCAGCGCCAGTTTTGACGGGTCGGGCAGTACCGAAGTCACAGTGGCCGATCCCCAGTTGTGGTGGACCGCCGATCTTGGTGCCCAGCCGCTTTACGCGCTCACCGCGCGCATCGCCGGCGCGACCGCCTGCCAGCGCCAGGTCGGCATTCGCACGATTGCCATCGACCAATCGCCCGATCTGGCAGAACCGGGCACGACGTTCTTCCGGTTCGTGCTCAATGGCGTGCCGATTTTTGCCAAAGGCGCGAACTGGGTGCCCGCCGATGCCTGTGTCGGCACAATCGCGGATGGCACCTATGTCGATCTGCTGACACGCGCGGTCGCCGCCAACATGAATATGATGCGCGTGTGGGGCGGGGGGATTTACGAGCCCGACGTATTCTACGAAACGTGCGACCGGATCGGCCTGCTCGTGTGGCAGGATTTCATGTTTGCCTGCGCGCCGTATCCCGACGATGCCGGTTTCCTGAACAATGTGCGCGGCGAAATCGCCGAACAAGTGGCGCGCCTGCGCCATCATCCGTGCCTGGCGCTATGGTGCGGCAACAACGAGAACCAGGCGATCCAGTTTTTCGAGAACCACGCGACGGGCACGCAAACCCCGTTGCTCGGGCAAGGCATCTATGACGACCTGATCCCCGCAGTTCTCGCGCAGCTCGATCCCGTCACGCCGTATTGGCCGACCAGCCCGTGGGGCGGGCCCAGCCCCAATTCGATGCGCGGCGGCGATGTGCACAACTGGACCGTGTGGCATGGCATCCCGTTGGTGCCCGACAGCGACGTGGAGGGCGATCACGACCGCAGCCCGGCCGGCATCGCCTATACCCGCTATGCCGAGGATATGGCGCGTTTCGTCAGCGAGTTCGGCATCCAGGGCGCGCCCGATATCGGCACGTTGCGGCGCTGGATGGCGCCCGGGGACCTCATGCTCGGTAGCCAGGGTTTCCTCGACCGGATCAAGGATGTCGCCGACAAGATGACCGCGATGATGGTCCCGGTCACCGGTGTGCCCACGACAATCGAGGACTATGTCGCGTATTCGATGCTGACCCAGGCCGAGGGCCTGGCGTTCGGCATCGAGCATTATCGGCGCCGCAAGCCGCACTGTTCGGGCGCGCTGATCTGGCAGCACAACGATTGCTGGCCCTGCGTCAGCTGGAGCCTGATCGATTATGACGGCGTCGCGAAAGCGAGCCTGTATGCGGTCACGCGCGCGTTCGCGCCGGTCATGGCCTCGTTCCGGCGCGTGGAGGGCGCGACGGAGCTCTGGGTTACAAACGACACGCTCACACCGATCGAAGACACCGCGACGATCGCGCTTGAACGGCTGGCGGGTGGCAGGGCCTGGACCATTGCCGTGCCCTTTGTGGTATCCGCCAATGCCAGCGAATGCGTGTGGCGCGGCAAAAACGAGAGCGACGCCGATCACATCCTGACCGTGCGCGGGGGCACTTTTCCGGCCAACCGGATGGTACCGGTGCCGATCAAGGATCTGGCGCTGGCGCCCGATCCGGAACTGACCATGCATTGCGAACAGGTCGGCGACGCGCTCCATGTCACCATCACGGCGGCCCGCTATGCGCTTGCCGTCCATCTGCGCTCGGACGATCCCGCGCTGCGGTTCGACGACAACCATTTCGATCTTGTCGGTTCAGAAGAGCGGGTGATCATCGTAACGCACAGGAATGGCGCACAGATCGCGCCCGAGACACTGGAGTTGGCATGCTGGAACCAGAGGATAACCCCCCAATGAACAGTCGTACACTCGTCGATCCGGAACTGCTTGCGCTGCTGGATCTGTGGCCGGCGGTGACGCTCGATGCGTCGCTGCTGCCGCTGGTGCGCGCGCCGGGCCGCATCCCGTTGCCCGCCATTACCAACCCGGACCGCGTCATCAAGACCGAGGCGCAATGCCCGGGCTGCGACGGCGCGCCGGACGTGCCGCTGCTGCTGTATCGCCCCGTTGCCGGCGGGGATGAACCACGCCCTTGCGTGTATCACATGCATGGCGGCGGCTATGTCGGCGGCGCCGCGGTAACGCTCGAGCCGATCCACCGGGCGCTGGTCGAAGCGCTCGATTGCGTGCTGGTTTCGGTCGATTACCGGCTCGCGCCTGAAACCCCGTTCCCCGGCCCGATCGAAGATTGCTACGCGGGGCTCGCCTGGGTGTTTGCGAATGCCGCAACGCTGGGCATCGATCGCGCGCGCATCGGCATCGCTGGAGAAAGCGCGGGCGGGGGCCTCGCCGCGGCGCTGGCGCTGCTGGTGCGCGATCGGGGTGAATACACGCTCGCGTTCCAGAACCTGATCTATCCGATGATCGATGACCGCACGTGCACCGCGCCCGATCCCCGGCCGCAGCTCGGCGAATTCATCTGGAACCCGGTCAGCAATGCCTTCGCCTGGGCCTGCTATCTCGGCGCCGAACCGGGTGGCAATAGTGTTTCACCTTATGCCGCCGCCGCGCGGGCGCAGTCGGTCGACGATCTGCCCCCAACGTTTATCGGAACCGGCGCGCTCGATCTGTTTGCCGCCGAAAACGCGGCCTACGCTACGCGCTTGATCGGTGCCGGTGTCGCGACCGAATTTCACATCTACCCCGGCGCGTTCCACGGCTTTGATGCCGACCAGTCCGCAGCGGTGTCGCGCCGAATGCGGCGCGATAGCTGGGATTTCCTGCGCCGCCATATGCATCCGGCGCAAGCCTGAACCTCGGAGCCTGTCATGCCCATCAAACAGCTCATTGTAGCCCTCCTTGCGCTCGCAGCGACAACCGGTCTCATCGTCGAAGCCCGCGCCAACCCGGACAAACCCTTCGATCCCGCCGCCGTGCCGCCAGCGCCCGATTATGCCCGGCCGGACGCCTGGCTGGCCTTTCCCGGCGACCGGGGCCCCGAACGATCGACCCCGCCGGGCATTGCGCCTGTCGACGAGGCGAAAGCCCCGGTCGATGTATTCTTCATCCACCCGACGACGGTTGCCGGCAGCGAAGTGTGGAATGCGGCCTACGATGCCCCCTTCGCCGTGGCACCGCTCAATCCGCCGGTGCTGCTCGGCCAGGTCAGTGTGTTCAACGGCTGCTGCCGGCTCTACGCGCCGCACTACCGCCAGGCCTCGCTTGCCGGGCTGGCGAACCGCCCGGCCGTGGCGCTCGCCTACGACGATATCGCGCGCGCGTTCCGCTGGTATATCGCGCACGAAAACCACGGCCGCCCGTTCATCATCGCCTCGCACAGCCAGGGCACGATCCATGCGGTCGAGCTTGTCCAGCGCGAAATTCTCGGCACCCCGCTGCAGGGCCGCATGGTCGCCGCCTATCTGATCGGCGGCTATGTCCCGCGCGACTTTGCGCAGATCGGGCTGCCGGCTTGCGATGCGCCGCGCCAGACCGGCTGCGTCATTTCGTGGAACAGCGCGAAACCCGGCGCACGCATGGCGCGCATGGTCATCGATAACAAGACCTCGTGGTGGCAGGGCAGCGAGCGCGATCATGACCAGCCGCCCGCGATCTGCGTCGATCCGCTGAGCTGGCGCGTCGGGGGCGCCAGTCCCGCAACGACCAATCCGGGCAGCCTGCCGTTTCCAAAGGCACCATTTCCCGACCATGCCGCAGCAATGCCTGCGCTGATATCCGGGCTCGCCAGCACGGCCTGCGCCAATGGCATGCTCGATGTGGTGGTGCCATCGTCGGAGCCAGAGGGGTTTCACGACAAGTTGAGCGCGTTTTTCGGCAGCTATCACCTCAACGATTACGGGCTGTTCTATGCCAGCCTGCGCCAGAACGCGATCGACCGGACGGCGGCATGGCTGGCCGCACATCCCGGCAAAAATCAGCCATGACCAAACTGGCGCCGCCCCGCGCGATGCGCCACGAGCCCCTGCCACCGCCGCCGCCACGCCCCGCAGGCAGCCACGCCATGATCCAGGCGCTGCTCGATCAGGCGCCACCCGATCCGGCATGGCTGGCGGAGTTTTCCACGCCCGAAGCGGTGGCAGAGCGGGCAGCGCGCGAAGCCGCCGAACGCGCGGATGATTGGCCAGGCCTGGCCCGCTACCGCGCCGCCAACGCCGCGGTCGTGGCGCCCGACTTGGTGATGATCGGCGATTCGCTGACCGAAATCTGGGACCTTGCCGACCCCGAATTGTTCGGCGCCCGCATCGTCAATCGCGGCATCGCCGGCCAGACCAGCCCGCAGTTATTGGCTCGGTTCGTCCCCGATGTCGTCGAGCTACAGCCGCGGCTCGTGCATATCCTGTGCGGCACCAACGATATCGCGGGCAACACCGGTCCCAGTGTCCCGGAGGACTTTCAGCGCAATATCCGGGCGATGGTCGATATCGCCGCCGCCAACGGCATCAGCGTACTGCTCGCCAGCATTCCGCCAGCCGCCGCCATTTTCTGGCAGGCCGACGCGCGCCCGCAGGAATTCGTCCCGTGTCTCAACGCCTGGCTGCGTGATTTTGCCGCAGCGCGCGGCGCGCGATACCTGGATTACCATGCCGAACTGACCGATGGGCGCGGTGCGCTACAGCCGCGCTATTCGGCCGACGGCGTGCACGTGACGCGCGCTGCCTATGGTGTGATGCGCCGCGTTCTCGACGAGGCCGCGCAGCTCTTGCTCGATTGATCTCGCCTAACTGACCGCCATCGACAATGCCTAAAGCGCGGCATCATGGGCGAACCTCAGCTGCGAAGTCCTGGGTGTTTATGGTGGCTCGGGACGGAGGTCGCCAGGAGATCGGCCTGGGCGCATTTGCCTCGGTTTCGCTCAGCAGGGCGCGCGAACTTGCAAAGGCGATGCGGAAGCGGGTTGGCAGCCAGCGCGCTTCTCCCGCTCGGCCCAGCTGATGCCGACCTGGGCGGGATCATAAGGAATGATGGGCGGGGTATCGCCGTGGGGATCGAGCGTATGGATGAAGCGATGGATGCCGATCATCCCGCCACATGTCATGCCAAGCTCGACGATCTCGGCGGTCGTGAATACCTCGGCAAGGGCGCGATAGATCTCGTCGTCGATTCGATAATGATCGGTGGCGAGCATATCGAGGAAGGTCAGCGCGCGCTGTTCGCGAACGCTCAGTGTCCCTCGCAGCAACGGGCTGGCGATGCAGGCCACGGCCTCGTCCGACACGTCGTCGACCTTGCGTGCACTCATGCATGGTTCGCAGCCGCCGATTTGCGCGCTGCGGATGCGCAGCATTTCCAGCAGCTTTCCGCCGAGGAGGTGTCGGGGATAATTATAGTGGCGGTCGCCGTCGTCCGGGACGTGGTCGTGCAGCGCATAGGCCATGATCCGCGTGGCCGTCTTGTCCGCGGGCGACCCTCCCGCTTCGACCGTGTCATCCATACGTCGACGTTCATGCGCGGGGATCACCTCCCAGGGCAGGGGTTCGATGCGGGGCATGATCTTCTCCTTGTAATCGCATGTTTTCGGGTAATCGAAACCCTTTGGCCTCTTCCCTCGGCAGCATCCGTCATGCCGAGCGTCGTGATCCGACAGCGCGATCGCCTCAGATGTCGATCCGTCCCGCTTTCATTCTGGCAGCCGACTGGGCGGCGCTTCCCGGCTCGTTTGCGGCATCGGGAAGGAAGGTGGGGCTGGTGATGATGTCCATATCGAGCGATTCGACAGGTATCGAGACACTTTCGATGATCGCCGCCCGCGAGACCCGGCCGCCGCCCGTGTTGAAAATCATGCCACTGACGCGACATTGCTCACTGCACAACCAGCCCGCGACAGGCGCCACGCTATCCGGGGACAATCCGCGGCCCGCTTCTTTACGCAGGTGTTCGGGCAATTGCCGCGCGTACAAATTCGTGAACGCCTGCGGCAAAATCACGTTGATGCCGATATCGCTATCCGACGGTGCCTCGAGCGCAAGCGATCGCGCCAAACCGACCATCGCCGATCGCGTGGCCCCATACAGGGCATGGTCTGCATGGCCATAAAGGCCCACCGTGGATCCACTGAGCACGATGCGACCGTAGCCGACGGCGTTCATATGGCGCCAGGCCGCCTGAAGCGGGTAAATCGCGCCCCACAGGTTGATATCGACGGCGCGGGCCAGTTCCGCCATATCCGCCTCGGCGAACGGCCCCTCGGGCATGACGCCGGCGTTGCAGATGAGGATGTCCAGCCTGCCGAAATGATCGATTGCCAGGCGGATGAGATCGGCAGCGGCCGTCAAATCGTCGATCGCGCCTTCATGCGCGATGGCCCGGCCCCCGTTAGCGACAATCTCCGTCGCGAGCAGGGCCGCCGTCGAAGGCACGCCGGGGTGGACCCGGTTGTTGATCACCACGGCGCAACCGTGGGCTGCCAGCCATAGCGCATAGGCTTTGCCGAGCCCTTTGCCGGCCCCGGTGACGATCGCCACACGGCCATGCATGTCGGGTGTCATTTCGGGCACGACGTACCGGGATGTTCGCGCATCGGAGTCTCGAAGTCCGGGCGACGATGTATGATCATTTTCAAATCGACCCCTCCCTTTCATATTTAGAGCGCCGATCAAACGGGCGACCTGCGCGCCCTTGCAGGAAGCGCATCGGCGCCGTGTCCGTCAACAAGACAAACAGCCCTCAAACGGGCAAACCGGCCTTCCTTCCGCCAATGCGGAGATAGCCGGGGAAATCCGTCACGGCGGATTTTTATAAAGCGTGACAACGCCCGCCTGTTTGGAAAATGCGATAAACAGACCGTTCATCCAGCGCGTCCAGGCCAGGTTGCGAAGCGCTGCGCCCGATAAGTTGGATGCGAACGGGAAGATTGTTCGATTCAATCGGGGTTCGAGGTTTCATCGACATAAGTGCTTGATCGCGAGACGAAGGAGCACCTGTCCGGCCGAGCCGAAGGGGATCGTGCGGGATGGCCAGGGTCGGTCATTTTTTCCGTTGAGGCGGCGTTGGAACCGCAAAGCCGCCGCAGCGGAAATCCCGCCAGCAGACGGACTGTCCGTGCCTTGACCGGCGGCGCAGGGTTTGCTCGTTCTGTATCGGTTGCGAGCGCAGACAGTCGCAGCATCGGGCGGGTCTAACCTTACGGCCCTCCATCATCAGTAGAGGATATGGCACGTGAGCAGGAAAAAAGCGTTCGTAACCGGTGCGAGCCGCGGGATCGGAAAGGCGATCGCGATCAAACTGGCCCAAAGTGGGTACGACGTCGCGATCACGGCGCGCACCGTCGAGGAAGGCGAAACGCGGGAACATTCGAGCACGGTCAAATGGTCGGATACCTCGCCGCTCCCCGGCAGCCTCAACAGTACGGCGGATCTGATGCGCGCGGCGGGCGCTGAAGTCCTGGTCCTGCCAGCCGACCTGCTCGACAGACCATCGCTCACCGCCGCGGCAGAAGAGACGCTCAGGCAATGGGGCCGGATCGACCTCGTCGTCCACAACGCCCGCTTCATCGGCCCCGGCCATATGGACCAGATCCTCGACACCCCGGTCGAGGTCCTGGAAAAGCACGTCCAGGGTAACGCCCTGGGGCCGCTGGTCCTCAATCGCGTCTTTCTGCCGGCCATGGTGGCACAGGGCGGAGGCACCGTCATCTATCTGACCTCGACGGCTGGATATGAGCCCCCTGCAGCGAAAGCCGGCGAAGGTGGTTGGGGCCTCAGCTATGCAATGTCGAAATCCGCCGGTCATTCAATCGCCGGCATCATCGCCGTGGAACTGGGCGATCGCGGAATTCGCGCCTTCAACGTCCAGCCGGGTCCGATCCGCACCGAACGCATCGTGCAGGATATGGGCGCTTTCAACTTCGACGGCGACAATGACTTCTGGCAGCCGCCCGAGGTGATCGGCGAGGTCGTCCACTGGCTGGCCACCTCACCCGAGGCGGACAAATTCAGTGGCCAATGCATCCAGGGGCAGGAGCTTTGCGAGGAGTTGAACCTGCTGCCGTCGTGGAAGAGCAAGGCCACGGCCTGAACCGTGTCGGTGGCCGACCGTCTTGCGAATGGCAGGACGGTCGGCCCTGTTTCGCATGTTCGGCAGAAGAGTTTTGTGCGGCACCTGAATTTCGGCACGGCGGGATTTTATCCGGCTTTCGACGGCGCGAAGCGAGCGCATCCCGCATCACCGATCGAGACGGACTTGCGGCACTCCGGCAAAATTCATGCTTCCAGTGGCCCGAGGCCTTCCGCGACGGCTTCCTCCAACATTGCAGCCAGCCGCCAGCGATGTTCCTTCATGTGATCGGTCGGGCCCCGCAGACTGAGCGCCAGCTCCGTGCCGAATTCTGCTGCCGGCAGGGCGACCGCGAGGGAGCATTTTCCATATTCCTCGCTGATCCCGCCGAACGCGTGCCCCTGCAATCGGATCTCGTCGAGATGCCTGCAAACCAGATCGGGGTCGTTTACGAGTGGGCCGAGTTGATCCTCCGACCGTGCGATCAGGGCGCGGACGGTGCGGACGGGCCAGTCGGCCAGCAAAGCCGTGCCGGCCGCCGAATTGAAAAGCGAAAAGAGATAGCCCGGCTCGCGATCATACACCGCATCGGGTGAATTGAGCACATCCACGAGTTGCATCAATCTGCCGAACGGAGTGCTGAGGGACACGCAAAGCCGGGTCCTGTCGACCAGTGTCTGCATCAGTGACGCCAGCCGATGGTGGCCGAAATAGGCGCGGTCGTTGAAACCGGAAAATCGGAGCAGCCGCGGCGACGGATGATATTGTTTAAGCTGTACGTTGAGGATCAGATAGGCGCGGGAAACCAGCGTTTTCAACAGTTGATCGGTGGTCGACGAACTGAGCCCGAGCGCCTGCGCGACCTCGATCGCACGCGCCGGGCACTGCCGCCGGGCGAAAAATTCCAGCACTTCGAGAGCGCGCAGCGCCGATTTGGAAAGATGCCGGGTATCGAGCAGGACCTCGGAAATATCCTGGACCGGCGGCGAGTCGACCGGATGGTCCTCGCTTATCATGCCATAGGAATGTACCATGTCAGTCTCCACCATCGCCATCGGCCTGCGCGAACCCGTCGTCGTCGATCGATGCCCGATGCCGCTGTGTACCAAAGGAAGCATGCAATGGGCTAGCCCGCCGGGACGGGCTGCGCGTCGGCTACGATCAGCTTGACGATGCTGCTCCGATCGAGCGCCGTTGAGATCATCATGGTGCCGGCGGATTTCGCCTCCCCGATCCTGCGAATGACGTCTGCTGGCGCATTCTCGCCAAACTCATAGATGGCAAGCGAGCGCCAGGCGGGCGCGTCCAAAGCGTTGCTGCTACTGTCTATCACCCTCATGCGGCTGGCCGACACGACACCTTCGATCGCGGCAATGTCCGGAATGTGGACATCGTCATACCAGTTCTCGAACTCGCGCTCGCGCCCGGACATGGCTGAACTCAACACCACGAGGCGATAGGTTGTCATTGTGATCGAGCCCTTCTGCACATCGATGAAACGAGCGGACATCCTCTTGCATCGGCGCGGCGTCCCGGTGCGCCGCGTTCGTCACGCCAGTGGTTGTAGCAAGATTTCAGGTCCGGCAAAAATCGCACATGCCCGCTTTTCCGCCGGGACGGACGACTGATCCGAATTCCGCCATTGCGGAACAGATCGGTCGGCGGACGGCCGGACAATGTTCCACGGGTCATTCCGCTGCGCTAGTCCCTGGGCGATCGCGCCATGCGCAACGATCGATCAGCACGTCAGTATAGGAATAAGATGATTCAAGCAGATATCGCCAGTATCGTTCACGTCGAGGCAGCGCGAACATTTCCCGAATTCGTGCGTGCCACGGCGGCTGCCTATGGCGACGATCTCGCCGTGGTTCTTCGCCGCGAGGGCGAACCCGACGATGCCGTCAGCTTCCGCGAGATAGAAGCCCGCTCGGCTGAATTCGCCAGGGGGCTGATCGCGCGCGGTGTCGGGAAGGGGACACGCGTGGGCCTGATTTTCGGGAACGGCCCGGATTTCGCGATCTTCCTTGCCGCTATCGCCCGGATCGGTGCGATCGCCGTCCCCATCAGCACGCTGATCAAGGCGAATGAACTGGTCAGGGTTCTGCGTCAGTCGGACGTGGCGGGCCTGATCGTGCAGCGAACCTTGCTTGGTCACGACTACGTCAGCCGTCTGTGCGACGCGCTGCCGGATCTGGCTCGCAGCAGCAGTCCCGATCTCAGGATCCCCGCCGTGCCCTATTTGCGCTGGATCATTTCGTCCGGTGACGATTTGCCGACCGCGGTGCAGGACATGGCCTATCTCACCGACGTCACGTCCTGCGTGTCCGATGAATTGCTGAGCGCACTCGAAGCGGAGGTTCATCCCACCGATCAGGTGGTTGAAATCTATACCTCAGGGTCGATGGCGTTGCCCAAGGGCGTCAAACATCTGCACGGCCCCATATTGTCACGTTTACGCTATCTGGCGAAGATGACGGGCAGGCGGCGCGATCAGCCGATGCCAGTCAGCATGCCGATGTTCTGGGTTGGCGGGCTGGGGTTGCTCCTGCTGACCAACTGGTTTGTCGGCGCAACATCGATCTGTGCGGATCGGACCGTGACCAACAGCCTGATGGCGATGGGTACCGTGATCCGGCCGGACGACCTCGAGAAGATGGCGCTGACCAAGCCCTACTCTGCGCTCGGTATGAGCGAAACCTTCGGGCCTTATAGCTACGGCAACGACATGCGCGTACCCGGATACCCCCTGAGCGCGCCGCTGGATATCATTGCCGACGACCTGGAGGTCCGCGTCGTCGACGAACGTGGCGCCCCGGTGGATGATGGCCAGATCGGGGAAATACAAATCCGCGGTGACGGCCTGACCCCTGGGCTCCACAAAATCGAACGCAGTGCGTATTTCACGCCCGATGGCTTTTATCAGACGGGCGACCTTGGCCAGCGTGACGGAGCGCGCATTCACTTCGTCGGCCGCGGTGGTGATATGATCAAGGTCAACGGCGCCAATGTATCGCCTGCCGAAGTCGAACTCGAGCTCCAGGATCTCGAGGGGATCGAATCCGCCTATGTTCTTGGGCTTCCCGATGAGGAGCGCGGACAGAAAGTCGTTGCGGCCGTCATCCAGCGCCGGGATGCTGCGTTGGATTTCAATCACGTTCGCGCTGAACTCCGCAGCAGACTGTCGAGTTTCAAAGTCCCTCAGGCGTATGTCCTTATCACGCGCGATGAGGTGCCGCTGCTGCATAGCAACAAAGTGTCACGCCGCGATCTCGGGGCGTTGGTGACAAGTCGTTTGAACAACTCCTGATACCTTTCCGTCGCCTGGTCATGGCTGGCCTGCTTTCGGAAATCATCCCGTTGGCAAGGATAGCGCGTTGGACGGCGACGGATTGATCGGCGAGGTTCCAGTGCCGGCGCCAGGATCGGTGCCGGCACCACGCGCGAGTTTACCGGCGGCCCATGACGAGGCCGCCGGTGAACAGGACGGGTTGATCATGCACACCCAATGCAAGGGGGTGCAATTCGACAAGCTAGATTTTCAGGATGAAATCGACCCCGATCGTCCGAGCTGGCTGGTATGTGCTGGCGAACAGGAAATCCCCAAAGAGAATGCCGGTCGATGAGTCTCGATTATTTGTAAGATTGCGTGACCACAGTCCGATTTCGCCCGTCGTAGGCCCGATCTTGAGATCATGAACTGCAATGCGTGCGTTCAGTATCCAGCGCGCCTGGGCAAATGCATATGGCGCCAAAACCGGGTTGACGCTCGCAATGTTGGGATTGGGAATGTTGCGATATCGGCCCTGGTAGTTCGCATCCAGTCGAAACATCATGGTGGCATCACCGAACAGCGGTTGCGTTACATATTGTGCATAGGTCGAGCCGGTCCATGGCGCGACGCCGGTAGGGTCGTATGGCTGTCCGTTGGCAGCAAGCGGATTGGGATCAGGAAGAGTGGCGTCGACATAACCAACCGAGCCGCTGATCGTGAGGCCGGTCACCGGAGCAGCCGTAATTTCCGCTTCAAATCCTTTTGCATGCAGCGGACCGTTATCGACCACTACAATTCCGTATTCAGCCAGAGTTTGCCCCGGGTGATCGGGGTCCTGGATAACAGATCCGCTCTGCGCTGATTGCGAGTGCTGGTAATTCGCAACGTAAGCGGCGATATTCATCCGCAACCTGTGGTCGAAAAATTCCGACTTGAAGCCGGCCTCGACGGATTTCACCGTCTCCGGTGCGAAGGTCAGCGGTCCGGTCGCGCCACCCGACAGAAAGGCAGTCGAGTATTTGCCGTAGACCAGAATGTCGCGGCTTGGCTTGTAGTTCGCGCCCACGGAGAACGTCGGTTTGGTTTTGTTGAACGGCTGATTGGTCGAATCAACTCCGACGAGGATCCCGTCAGAACGCGAGCCTGTGAAAATACCACCCAGGTCAGCGCCAGCTATCTTCCTGTCCCTGGTGACGCGGCCACCTGCCACCAATTCCAGTTGAGGCGTTACATGGATCTCGGCCTGGGTATAGCCAGCAAGCGAGTTTGTTTTGGACGAGCTATTCTGTAAACTGCCGAGCGGCAGCAAGGTCGGGACGGGCGTAAACGCAAAGTCCTGCTGCATGCCCGGCAGGCCGCTGTCTTTCTCATACGAATGGTAATAAATAGCGCCGGCCGTCACCGTTAGCAGCCGCGACTTGTAGTTCAGTTGCGTTTCATTGCTCCACTGATGCTCCCAGCCATAGGAGTTGCCGTCATAGGCCGCGAAATAGCTCCCGACTGGCTGATTGCCGTTGGCATTGAGAACCTGCGCGTAGGATGCACCGCCCAGGAAGGCCTGAGGCATGGTAAAAAGTGTTTTGACGCCAGATGTGTATTCGAGACCGCTCAGGCCAGCGAGCGTCGTCGGCCCCCATGCGTTCGCATAACGGAACGCGAGTATGTCTTTCAGCGACAGATGGTCGGAAATATCCCACTGCGTCGTCAGGTTGTGGCCGATAGACTTCGAGAAACCATATTGATCCCAGGCATTGTCAACAGTGCCCGGTCGCTTGTTCTGCGGATCGAAACTTGTTTTCCCGTAGGCGCCGCCGCCAGCAGGCTGCAGTGCGATGATCTGTGATAACAAGCCGCCGATGAATGATGACGAATTTACCGCATTAATTGCGGTACCTTCCGGAGTATAGTCGCCATCGGAATAGTCGAACTTGTAAACCATCTTGAAATTGGCGCTTGGCGCAAACTTGACCGCTGCAAATACGTTGTTGAAATTCCGACTGCCCAGCCATGTCGGCGAGTGCCTGACCCCGACATTGGTAAAAGGACTCGTGAAGTCGAAGGTCGATCCGGCACCGTCGTTGCGAATGTCGCCACGACGCTGATCGTGAACGTAGGTGATATAGGCGCTGAATGGGCCCACATTCGGCGATTCGACCGTTGTACTTGTCCGCAACTGGCGGTAATTGCCGACCGTGACCTCCTGACGGGCACCAAATACGCCTTTTGGATCGGCTGTGATGACGCTGATCGCGCCAGCGGTTGCGTTGCGGCCGAACAGTGTGCCCTGGGGGCCGCGCAGCACTTCGATGCGCTCGACGTCCGGCAGATCGAACACCGAACCGCGGTTGCCACCGACATACACACCATCAAGATATAGCGACACTTCGCGATCCTGGCTGGCAGCGGCGGCCGTTGCATATACACCGCGCAGCGCCAGCGATGGCGAGCCTACAGCGCCGGCATTCTGGCGAGCCACCAGACCTGGCGCCAGTCCGGTAAGGTCATTGATGGTCGTAACGCGGTTCGTCTGCAGGGCCGCCGAATTGAGCGCCGTCACGGCAACCGGGACGTCTTGCAACCGCTGCTCCCGCTTCTGGGCGGTGACCACAATCTCGGCGATCCCCGAGTTGCTTTCCGCAGGGGCCGTGCCTGCCGCCGGCGGCGCAACGGTTTGCGCCAGTGCGGACCCAGTGCCTGTCGATAGCGCGATCATCGATATGGACAGCATGAACCGCGCTACGGATGCGCGGTTAAGCCGATTGCGAGCGTGAAACGCTTCAGTCATGATCCCTCCTGGAAATTTATTTTTTTTGTTTTTAAATTATGTATTTAAACGTCTGTAATTACGATAGTTCTGAACTTTTAAAGCAATAACCTTTGGTTTTAATTGAGATTATCAAATGAGCGTACGTTGCAATTCTAAGTAAGGTTTAAATAATTGCTTGTTTGCGTTGTTAACCAAGATAATTTGAGAGAGTCACAACAATGTGCCGGACTTTTTTAGTAAAAGACCGCGACTACTGTCTATATCTTCAAATCTTATGCTTATATTTCGGTCAATTGCCGATGAAAACATGCTCTGATCAAGACATTTAAGACAGAAGCGTCAAGCCAAATGTGGCCCGACATGTCACGCTTCATCCGCTGAGGCGGAGATGACAGCTTTTCGCCGCCCAGGAGGATCGATGCGCATCTTTAGCGGCGCTACGACAATCGCCGTGCGTGCGACAAGGCCGTGGGGGCGCCATCGCAGCGCACTGGTCTATGGCTATTACGCCAGTTGGCATGAAAGTGACCCGGAATTGCCGGTTGCTCTGCTTCGCGGCTACGGGGCCAGGCTCCAGCGTCATATTGGCGACCGGCGCTTGTGCAAGCGCGGGATTGAGGCAATCGGTGACCTTGATGGTCACATTTGGGGCAACGCCACAGGTTCCACACGGTTGGAGGATAATATCGGTGGAAGCGTCGCGATCAATCCAGCGCAGACAATGACGGTTGGCACGATTGCCATCAGGAAAATGTCATAGGATCCATGGACGTCGAACAGGCGCGAAGCCACGAGCGGGCCAACGCTTGCAAATACAGCATACACCGCGATGATGATCGCATATCCCGATGCGAAGACACCGGGCGGCAGCAATCGGGACGCGATATAGGCGACAACATCGGATTCCGCTCCGGCAGTGAAACCGAAGATCACCATCGCCGCGATCGAGACTTCCAGCGATCCCTTGAACTGCCAAAGTAGCAGGACGGGCAGGATCGGCACCAGGAAAGTAACAATTGCTACAATCTTCGCAGGGATCCGATCGAGCAGCAATCCCGTCAGCAGCCTGCCGATCAGGGTCGCGACCCCTGCCACGCTCGCGATCGACGTTGCGGTGGTGAGACTGAAACCACTTGTCTGAAGCAGCGGAACCATCTGGACCGTCATGCCGATCGAAACAGTCGAGAACAGCCCGCCGGCCAGGATCAGGCAAATGAATGTCCGCGAAAAAAGTAGCCGGGCTACCCCCGGTGGATCCATTGGTGGGGGCAGGACCGTCCTTGCACGCGCAAGCGGCGACTGGTGATCGCGCGCATCGCGAAAGAACAGAACAGCCAGCGGCAGCATCGGCACCATCCAGGTCAAAGCCAATGCGACAAATGCATACCGCCAGCCGACCGTCTGAATGTAGAAAGCCGAGGCGCTCGGCCAGATCGCGCTCGAGACACCAAGCCCGGCCTGGGCAATCGCCAGCGCCATCCCACGCGACGCATTGAAGTGGCCAACAATCGCGGTCAGCCAGACAACCGGCGAAATGCAGGCCCCGGCGAGTCCCTGGACAGCGCACAGGACAACCCATTGTAGCAACGACCCGTTCGCCAGGCCAAGGCTGGAAAGGCCCAGTGCAAAAGGAACGATGCCGATCAGCGCCAACCGCCGCGGCCCGAACCGATCGATCAGCCGACCTATGAAGGGCGCGGTCAGCATCACCAGCAGCATCTGCACGGTAAAGCCCCAGGAGAAATCAGCGCGGCTCCACCCGAACTCCCTGGTCACCGCGCCCAGGAACACGCCGTTCGAAAAGCTGTAGAGAGAACTTCCCGAGATGCCGAGCATCGCGACGAATGGCAGCGGCCACCTGGTTCGCCATTCGTCACGTGCGGTAGGGGCGCGACCGGGGGAGCCGGTCAAGCGTGGCTCAGGGAATGGGTTTCGGCGATATCGGCCGAAATTTCCATTTCAGCCATTTCACGCTCGGCCCCGCGCGTGAAAACCCTTCCTGATCGGCCCGTCATCGCCCTGATCTCACCTGTTCAAAATGCTCCCGTGATGACGGGTGGCACCTAAGCATCGTAATGCCAATGTTCGCTTTTCCATCAGTATGGAACTGTCGATCGTCTTCCGCCCCAACGGAATTTTGAACTGTGCGAACGCTTTTTCCCGATCATTCGCCAAACCGGTCCCGACCCAGGTGATCCGGTTTTTCGCACCGGCGGCGGGATCCGAGGATAAATTCTGCCCTGACGATGGCTCACAGGGCGCAATAACCGATTGATGGTCATGCGCCGTTTGTCTTCTATGCCTTGAGAACCTGGAACGGTTTTTGCTCGACAGGGGTTGAATGCTCTGCTGCTGGCGTCAGAACGGCACTGACGGTTTCTTCCAGCATGGCAGCCAGGCGCCAGCGGTTCTCCTTCATCCATTTAATTGGCCCGCGCAGGCTGAGCGACAATTCGGTGCCGAATCCGGCTTCTGGCAGCGCGACCGCCAGCGAGCATTTTTCCACCTCCATGCTAAGGCCGCCGAATGCATGCCCGTGCGACCGAATTTCATTCAGGTGCCGGCAAAATTTATCCGGATCAGCAACGAGCGGGCCAAGTTGATCCTCGGACTGCGCGATCAGGGCGCGCACGGTGCGGATCGGCCAATCAGCCAATAGCGCATTGCCGGCAGCGGAATTGAAAAGCGAAAACAGATGACCCGGTGCACCGTCATAAGCCGTGTCCGGGGGATTGAGAACGTCGACGAGTTGCATCAGGCGTCCAAATGGTGTGCTCACGGAAACCGACAAGTGCGTCGCATCGACCAGAGTTTGCATCAGGGTCTGAAGGCGATGCCCGCCGTAATAAGCCTTATCGATAAATCCGGAAAAACGAAGCAGGCGAGGTGACGGATGATAGCGCTTCTGCCGAACGTCAAATATCAAATAGGCACGAGAAACCAATGTCTTGAGCAACTGATCGGCCGTTGATGGACCAAGGCCCAGGGCGTGCGCGACATCGGTAGCGCGGGCTGGAGATTGTCGATCGGCGAAGAAGTCCAGCACATCGAGAGCACGCAACGCCGACTTGGACAGATGCCGTTCATTGAGGAGGACTTCGGAGATGTTCGGGACCGCCGGAATTTTTACCGGCTCATCGCCATTGATCACGCCGAACGAGTAATACACGCTTGCTTGCTCGATCACAATTTTCGCCTCCCCCGTCACCGGCACTACCATGCCGGCTGTGCTCTACGAGCCTTTATCCTGGAAGAGTGACGGTTATCTCGACCCTTGGCAAACGAATGGCGTGAAGGCACCGCGAATTGTTATCATTGAGGAACCGCAGTTTCGCCATGACGGCTTTCGATTGAAAATTTCGTCATGGCGGATGCTGGACCGGTTCCCTGTCAATCCGCCAGTTGGGCATCTGCTGGAGAGGACGATTGCCGGCCTGGATATTCACCGGATTGCCGTGGCTTCAAGCATTGAGCAAAGTCGGAATTACGGCCGAAGTTATGGCACCGCGCCGTTTGACGACCAAACATCCATAAATTTACCGCCATTTAGCGGAGCGGCAGTTTAACGGCGGCGCAGCGTGCGCCGGATCGTGTGGGTCGGTTGCGCACCCCATTGGTATTTATAGGCTTCTTCGCCGCGTAGAAAATGAAATTCGTGTGCGCCGTCGGCGACTGCGCGCTCGATCAGTGTCGCAAAAGCCATTGAACCGAAACTCTGGCCTGGCACGTCGTTTGCGACGCCATTGATATACGAATAGCCGCGCGCGTTATCCGCAAAACCGAGCAGCACTGCGCCAAAGCGCCCATCGAAGCGCACGGTCGCGAGCCTCAGCAGGCCAGCCTCTGCCAGCGCCGGTGCCGCAGTTCGATGAAGCGCCTGCACGCGTGGATCCGCAAGTACACCTGCTTGCCCCACCGCCGCCCAACGCGCTGCGTGCAGGGAAAACAGCGCGTCGAGCGCCGCATCGATCTCGCCAGGCCCGACCACCGCCTCGATCGCGCCGCCAGCATGGGCGGCGCGATGCCGGTCGTGCACCACTTTGCGCCGCTGCGACTTGGAAAGCGCCGGCAGCAGCGGCCCGGTCTCGGGCAGTGTCAGCACCGGGCAGGTCTCGCACGGTGCATCGTCTGCAATCCAGTCGTCGGGTACCGGGCCCAATAATGGCGACCCTGCGCGCAAATCGGGCAGCAGCACTTCATCGCATTCCTCGGCCGACGCCAGCAGCGCAGTCATCAGCCGTGCGGCCGCGTCGTCGCCGGCGGGACAGACCAGCGCATCGCAATAGTCGCTCTCGCCCGCGCCCACGGGCACCAATTGGCGCAGTGTACCATCCTCGCGCACCCGCATCGGCAGCGCCGCAACCAGCCGGTCGCCGTCGCGCACCCGGACATCGCGTCGCTCACCGCTGCCCAGCGCGGCCCACCAGGCTTCAAGCCAGGCAGGCGACTGAAATGGCGTAGCGCGCGGGTCGGCATGCCACAGCGTCCACCATTCCGAGAGCGTCACGCGCGGCGTCGCAGATGAAAGCCGACGCCGTCCCAGATCGCAAACGGGCGTTCGCCGGCGCGCACGACATCAAAGCCGTGCCCCTCTGCCAGCATGTGCGCATCTCGATCGTCGAGTGCGGGATCGCCGCGGTAGGACCAGTTGAAGATGATGAAGTCTCCACCTGGTGCCAGCACGCGCGCGATCTCGGCGACGAGCGCATCGGTCGCAGCAGGTCCGCCACGCACCACGAACGGCCAGCAGTCGACCGCGAGCAGAAGGTCCGCGGCGCCATTCGCGATCATCGGGAGCCCCAGACCATCCCCCTGGACAAAGGTCGCGCGCGCGCTGCCCGACCGGGCCTGGGCGGCAGCAACCATGCCGGCCGACACATCGATCCCCGTCACTGCTGCCGCCTCGGCAGCAAGCGCCAGCGAGACGCGCCCGATCCCGCATCCCAGGTCGACGACGCGCCGCCCAGCCGGCGGCGCCCACTCGCGGATCACCGCCACCAGCTCGCTTGTCGCGCGCGCAAGGGCTTCCGGATCGCCGAACGAATAAAAGGCGACACCCGCTTCCGGCGCTTGCGCGGCGAACCGGTCAAACAGCGCGGCGGTGCCCGCCATTGTATCATCACCGGGATCGAGCCCGGCGCGTGCAAATGCGCTGAGCGGTTCGAGCTGGTCGCGATGCGTGTCGGCCAGGACAGCCAGCCTCGCGAGCGGGCCAGGGGTCGCCAGCCGGGCAAGCTCGGCCGGATCGGGTGCGGTCCCAAGCAGCAGAAGGCGCGAGAGCGCTATTTCCGGCGAGATTTCGCCAGCGGCGCAGGCCGCGATAATGGCGGGGTCGGTCACGCGGCGATCTGGCGATAGAGTTGCATATAGTCCTCAATCATGCGGTTCTGGGAGAAACGTGCGAGCGCGGCTGCCCGGCATGCCGCCGGGTCGATCATATCGATACGCCGCATTGCATCCGCCATGCCGGCGACGTCGTCGACCAGCCAGCCGGTTACGCCGTCCTCGACAATGTCGGGAAGAGCACCCGCGCGATAGGCGATGACGGGCGTGCCGGAGGCGAGGGCTTCCATCGCGACCAGAGACGATGTTTCTGCCGCAGTCGACGCGATGAGCACACAGCGCGCCGCGCGGAGCAGCGCCGCCTTTGCCTCGCCCGCGACCGGTCCAAGATACCGGCGCTCGGCATCGAGCCGGGGCGCGACTTCGCTGGCGAAATAATGCTCGTGCTCGGCATAGGGAAAGATCATACCTGCCACATCCAGCGGCACGCCCGCCGCATGCGCGGCGTCGAGCGCAAAGTGAAAACCCTTTTCCTCCGTAATACGGCCGAGCACCAAGGCACGCCCGCCCTTGGGGCCGGGCCTGAACCTTTCGGTATCGATGCCGTTGGCCACTGGCGCGATCATGGCGACATCCGCATCGGCAAGCGCGGCCTGGCTTGCAGAGACCGGTTGCAGGAACGTTCGCGGCCGCTCCGTGCGCAGCCAATCTGCGGCATACCAGTCAAGCGGCAGATGCAGGGTCACCAGCACGGGTGGACCGGCGGATGGCAGGTAATGCCCGAAATCGAGCCCATGCAAATGCACGACGTCGGGCCGGTCGCGCGCAATCACTGCTGCGATCCGATCGCGCATGATCGCGTGGCTGGTCGCCCACATCGCCTCCTCGATCTGGCCGTGCGGCGCCGGCGTGGTGTGCAGTTCACCCGTGACGACCGAACCCTCCTGCGCAATGACGATCGAACGGTGGCCGGCGGCGGTCAGCGCGCGGTCGAGCGTGGCGAGAATCTGTTCCGAGCCGCCAGGTGGATCAGCGGTGACTGGCGCAAACGCGTAGCCAACCGACAATACCGTCACCACGCGGCGATGTCCCGCCACCGGCCTGTCGTCATTGCCCACCCGTAATCATCGTAAAGCGCAGTGTCAGGCGGCGGCGGTGCGGCGAAATCATAGGCGGGCGCTGCGCGCCAGTGCTCCTGGACAGGGCGCCAATCGCCGAACACATGCGCCTGGCTTGCGTGCGCACGCAACGCTGCATCTATCCTCGCAGCCTCGGCGGACGACAACACCCGAGCCTCCTGCGCCGGACCAGGCCAGAAAGCACCGAACACACGGTCGCCCTCACGCTTGTGGTAACAGGCAAACTCCACCACCGCCGCGCCCACCCGGTCCGCCGCCTGCCGCACCATGAGCGCGGCGGCGTCGTGATCGGGGTGACCGCCCTCGTAGGGATGGGTTACCACTACCGCTGCCCCGGCCAGGTCTGTCGCCAGCCGCTCGATCAGCGCCTCGAGTGCGAACACCACTTCCTGATCGCGCACGCCATAGCTCTTGCGGGCTCCGCGATAACCCAGTGCCTCGATCGCCGTGTCGAGCTCCGCCGCCCGCATGTCCGCATAGGCTTCGCGCGACGCGAGGCCGAGCCGCTCCGCGTCGGCGCCGTCGGCCGGCGCGCCGTCGGTCAGGTGGATCAGCAGCCCATCGTCCAGCCGCCCAAGCAGTGTGCCAGCCCAAAGTGTCTCGTCATCGGGATGGGCCACCACCACCACGACACGCTCGCCGATCGGGTCACCGGCCGCGAAACGCCGGGCCCAGGCTTCGCCTGACCAAGTGGTCACGGCCATTCGCCCCGGGCGCGCGTGCCGGACGGGGAAGCGATACGCATCACGGTCGGTAATTGCTCCAATGTCTGACATTCCAGGCCCGGCGCTGAACAGTTTCGCCAAAACGCCAGAAGCATGTCTGTCGTACGTGTGGTCCGGCTCGAACAATTGTCCAGCTTTCGCCCTGAGGCAAGCTGACAATGCGATGGATATGACCGGCCTCGATCCAGTAACGCGAGCCCGGCAACCGTTCGACGAATGTGCTTCGCCAGCTGCCGTCGGGCAGAATCGAAAAGACTTCTTCGACATATCCCCCTGAAAGAATGGTGGTCTCGAACGACCAGGGATGATCGTGTGGATGGGCGTGAGGCTCGGGGCGTCCGAACCGGTGCAAAGCGCGGCCATCGTCAAGATGGCACTTGAGGAAGGCTGGCGACATCCGCTCGGCACGAACGATCTTCGTGCCCGAGGGAGCAAGGTCGAACGCGACCGATGGAATGCGAACTGGCACCAGTTGGACATGCCATCGTTGCTTCCGGCTGGATAGTTCTCATACCTCAATTATCCGATGATCTCTTGCGTGACCCCTTGAAATCGGATGCTAATTCCGATCGCGCGCGCCTGGCCGGATGACGGATCAGTCCGGGTTTGCGACATGCCGCGTTTCATTCGCGACAGGCAGATCGGAATGAACCAGGCGACACTGGTGCCGAACTGCAACCCTTGCCAGGCCGTTCCGAAGCGCTGGATATGGTCGTCCAGGCTTGCGCGTTTCCGCGCAATCCTTCGCCAAACATGATCCAGATCAATTGTCATCAGCGTGGTGAAGTGTGAGAAATCCCCCAGGCTTAATCACACGCGGATGACCGCGGACTCGCTGATTGGAAGAGTGTGCACGATATTGGACCCGCCCCCCAATTTTCCACGATTGACGAAGCCAGTCCGCCACCGTTGATCTGTTTCTCGCATCTCCGCTGGGATTTCGTCACGCAGCGGCCGCAGCATCTGATGAAGCGGTTCGCGCAGAACCAGGCGGTGTTCGTGTGGGAAGAACACATTCCGTGCGACCACCCGCTGCCGTTTCTCGAGCACCATCCGTTCGCCACCGATAACGTGATCGCGTTGCGCCCGCGCCTGCCGCATTGGTGGAGCGCCGACGAGATCGAGGCCGGATTAAAGCAATTGCTCGACATGTTCGTCGCGACGAGCATTCGGGCAAAACCGCTGCTCTGGTTCTATACGCCGATGATGTTCGCATTTGCCGAACACCTCGATTGCGCTGCAATTGTCTACGACTGCATGGACGAATTGTCCGCCTTCCGCTTCGCCGACCCGAGTCTGCTGCGCCGCGAAGCGCGATTGCTCGCGGTTGCCGACCTGGTCTTCACCGGGGGTTACAGCCTGTACGAAGCCAAGCGTGGCCGCCACCGCGACGTCCATGCTTTTCCGTCCGCCGTCGATGTCCCGCATTTTGCCAAAAGCCGCAGTGGCAGTATCGAGCCCGGCGACCAGCGTACCATCCCAGGCCCGAAACTTGGCTTTTTTGGCGTGATCGATGAACGCATCGACCTCGCCCTGATCGACTCGATTGCTGCTCGGCGTCCGGACTGGTCTCTGGTGATGATCGGCCCGGTCAGCAAGATCGACCAGGCTAGCTTGCCCCGTCGCCCAAACCTCCACTGGCTCGGTGGACGCGGCTACGACGAACTGCCCGCCTACCTTTCCGGCTGGGACGTTGCGTTGATGCCATTCGCAATCAACGATGCGACGCGATTCATCAGCCCGACCAAGACGCCCGAATATCTCGCCGGCGGTTTGCCGGTTGTTTCGACGCCGATCGTGGACGTGATCCGCCATTATGGCGAGATGGCGGCCGTCGCGATCGCGTCCGACGCGAGTGCGTTTGTCGCTGCCTGCGACGCGGCCCTCGCTTTTCCCCGTGATGGCGCATGGCGTGATGAAGCCGACTGCCTGCTGGCGACGCAATCTTGGGATCGCACTCATTCGGCCATGGTGATCGAGATCGACCGCATCCTGCGCAAACAGCGAACCACCGCTGCGCCGAAACGCGAACGCTACGACACTTTGGTCGTCGGCGCAGGTTTTGCCGGCGCGGTATTGGCGGAACGGCTTGCGGCGGACAGTGGACAGCGCGTGCTTGTCGTCGACCGCCGGCCGCACATCGGCGGTAATGCCTATGACGAACATGACGCCGCCGGCGTGCTGGTCCACCGCTATGGCCCGCACATCTTTCACACCAATTCCGCCAACGTTTTCGATTATCTGTCCCGGTTCACCGGCTGGCGCTCGTACGAACACAGAGTGCTCGCCAGTGTCGATGACAAACTCCTGCCGATACCGATCAACCGCACGACCTTGAACGTGCTCTACGGCCTGGCGCTCGAAGACGACGCGCAAGCCGCGAGCTTTCTCGCCAGCCGGGCAGATCCGGTCAAGGACATTCGCACGTCCGAGGACGTCGTCGTCGCTGCTGTCGGCCGCGACCTCTACAAGATGTTTTTTCGCGGCTACACACGCAAACAATGGGGCCTCGACCCGTCCGAGCTGGACCGCGCCGTTACCGCGCGCGTGCCGACCCGCACCTCGACCGACGACCGTTATTTCTCCGACACGTTCCAGGCGATGCCCGCAAATGGCTATACACGAATGTTCGAGGCGATGCTCGATCACCCCGGTATCACTCTCGATCTCGGTGTCGAATATCGCGACGTGATCGATCGCATCGACGTCGACCACATCGTGTTCACTGGCCCGATCGACGAATATTTCGATTTCCGCTTCGGCAAGCTGCCCTATCGCAGCCTCAAGTTCCGCCACGAGACGCATGACGTTGCGCAGTTTCAGCCCGTCGCGGTGGTCAACTATCCGGACGAAAGCGTGCCATATACGCGTGTGACGGAATACAAGCACCTGACCGGTCAGCTTCACGGCAAGACCAGCATCAGCTACGAGTTTCCAAGCGCGGAGGGTGATCCCTATTACCCGATCCCTCGTCCCGAAAACCAGGCGCTTTTCAAACGTTACGAGGCCCTCGCCGATGCCGAAGAGGGCGTGACTTTCGTCGGGCGGCTCGCGACCTATCGGTATTACAATATGGACCAGGTCGTCGGACAGGCCTTGGCCACTTACCGCCGCATGGTCGCCAGGTCCGCTGTCTCCAAGGCGCCCGTGATGGCTGCAGAATGATCTGCATCTGCCTGTTTGGCGACAGCCGTGCCACGTCCGGCATCGACGCAACCATCACGCGGCCGGTCGGTGAACGGCGCGTGGCACACCACAACCACGTCGAGGTCAACGATTGAGTACGACGCTTATTGCCGACGCCCGACCGATGCGCATCCTGTTTGTCTTCGCCTGGCTCGACATGGGTGCCGGGGAAAAGGAAGTGCATCTGCTTGCCCAGGCGCTCGATCCCCGCCGCTACCGGATTGAAGTCGTGGCTTGTTTCCACAAGCAGGGCACGTCCAGGCTGGCACATGTGCAGTTGGAAGCGATCGGCGTTCCCGTCGATCGTACGCCCTACACACTCGGGTTTGACGAGACCGTGGCATACCTGGCGAGCAAGCTGCCGGCGTACGACATAATCGTATCGTGCCAGAACGTCGCGGACGTCTATCCCGCGCTGGAACGCATGTATCTTCGCCCGCTGTTGATCGAGCGCGGAATGCTCGCGTCCGAAGCAAGTGCCGGCCCGAAGCATTTCACCACGCGCTATGTCGGCGCCTGCGCCTCGGTCCGCGACGCTGCCGCTGACCGCATGCCCGGCCGCAAACACCACGCGATCGAAATCCCCTTGAGTGTCGATACCCGCGCCGCCTGCGCGGTCCAACGCGTGGGCGTGCGCGCCGCACTCGGCCTTGACACCGACGTGCCGCTGATCGGCTGGCGTTGGGAGGCCCTGTTCAACGATGTGGTGGCAGAAAAACAGCCCCTGCCGCGGCCAACCGGGCTTTTCAAAAGCTTCCTGCAAGGTGGGTTCGAATCCTCGACCCACCGCCGCGCGCACGATCGCAAGCGCGTCGACGTTATCGCCGCCAGCCACCATGACATCTTCGCCGCACACGACTATGCCGAACTTGCAAACCTGGGCATAGTCACTGTCCGTGATGGCCTGCGCTGGCATCTGATCGAGACCGAACCCGGACATTACGACTGGTCCAGCCTCGACCGACAGCGCGCAGCCGCCAAAGCGGTCGGCACCGAAGTCATCTGGGACTTGCTGCACTACGGCTGGCCCGACGATATCGACATCTGGACGCCCGCCTTCGTCGGCCGGTTCGCTGCCTTCGCCGCCGCTGCCGCGCGCCACATCGGCGCGGCGGGACCTGGCGAGCGCCGCTTCTACGCGCCCATCAACGAAATATCGTTTTTCTCCTGGGGTGGGGGCGATGCAGGCTATCTCAACCCGTTTGCGCGGGGGCGCGGCTACGAACTCAAGGTGCAACTTGCCCGAGCCTCGATCGCCGCCATGGAGGCGATCCTTGCAGTTGATCCAGCAGCGCGGTTTGTCCACGCGGACCCGGTCATCAACGTCATTACCGACCCGTCCCGTCCTTTCGATGCACCCGCCGCCGAAGGTCACCGCCTTGCGCAGTATCAGGCCTGGGACATGATCGGCGGCAAGGCGTGGCCGCAGATCGGCGGCCGTCCGGAACTCCTGGATATCGTTGGGGTCAATTTCTACCACAACAACCAGTGGATTCACGGCGGTGCGCCGCTCGCTTTCGATGATCCAATGAGCCGCCCGCTTCACGCCATTCTCGCAGACGTTTATGCACGCTACGGGCGCCCGATTTTTATCGCCGAAACCGGCATCGAAGGGTGCGCTCGGCCAGCGTGGCTCGAAATGATCCTGCGCGAAGTAAAGATCGCGCAGTCGCTCGGCGTGCCCGTCGAAGGGATATGCCTGTACCCGATCCTCGATCACCCCGGCTGGGATGACGATCGCTATTGCCCCAATGGCCTGCTCGCCTGCTCACAAGTCGAAAAAGAGCGCGTTGCCAATTCCGCGCTTGCGGATGTCATTCGAGCCTGGTCTTGAAAAGCGCCGTCCAGAAAATGTCCGACCGATACAATTTTGCAGTCCTTTGGTTCAATATCGACGGACCGGTTTTTGCTTTCCGCACACGAACGGCGGCGTCGAGTTCGAGGTCGCGGGCAACGACCGCGAGTGCGACGGCAGCCAGGACAAATCCCAGGCCCTGCGGCAGGCGACCGGGCTTGCGGATCAGGAACAAACCGAGCGTCGCGCACTCTGAAGACATGCCGCCGAGCTTTTTTAGCCGGGCGTTGCGTGCAATCCTGACACCTCCGCGCAGCAACGCGAGATTTACGGCAAATGATTGGGTTTTGGAGACTTCATCGGCCTGTTTTGCAATTGCTGATGGAGCGCGCGCAACATCGAAAGGCGCATCGGGATCGCCATGGTGCGCGACGGAACGGGCCTGAACATGCGTTGTCTCTGTCGCCTCGACTTCAGCGCGGCCGGAGGCGTGTTTCTCCAGTTCCGAATTGATCTCTGCGCCGAACAGCAGCACGTAGCTCGACAGATAGATCCAGGTGAGCAGCACGACCACCGCGCCCAGCGAGCCGTACGTCGCGTTGTAATTGCCAAATCTGGAGACATAAATCCCAAATCCCAAAGTCAGGGCGACCCACAAGACAGCGGAAAACAGCGAGCCGGGCGTCAACCAGACCCAGCGCGTATCCGGGCGGCACGGGCCATAGCGGTATAGCGTTGCCGCCGCAGCCGCGGCGCCCAGCGCGAACGCAATGTAGGAAACGACTTTTCCCAGGACGAGGACAAAACCCGGAGTGAACGGCAGCAATGCTTGCAGATGCCCAAGCGCCGCGATCGCCACGACCGCCAGCACCGCAACGCAGACAGCTACGGCAGTGATACCGAGCGCGAGAAGATTGACGACGATAAAGCTGCGTTTTTCTTTTTCTTCATAGGCAATGTTCAGCGCCGTGACGACCGAGCCGGCGGCGCTGCGCGCGCCAAACAAGGCCAGGCCTATCGCAAGCAGAAGGCCGAAGCCCTTTTTGCTGCCCGATGTCTGGACCACGTTCATCAACTGCTCGCCGATCAGTTTGGCGGCGTCGGTCGGCATGACGGAAGTCAGGGCGCGCATGTCGTGAAGCACGGTTTTGGGTTCGGCCAAAAGACCGTAAATCAAAACAATCGCACCGAGCAGCGGCACCAGCGCAAGAAACCCGTAAAATGCGACGCCCGCCGCAACGATCCCGACGTTGTCATCGCCAGCCTCGCTCAAACTGGCAAGAAGCACGTCCTTCCAGGCACCGAGCGACATGGCGAACGGGCTGGTTGCAGCGCGCTCGCGCTTGTCGGCTACAGCCATGACTTGTCCTTGCGCAGTGATGAGGTTTCCATCGCTCGGGTCGCGGCCGGATGGAATCGGGTCATGCCGCTTCGGCCATGGGCGCGCTGCCCAGGATCGCAGTGACCGCTGCGTCCAGCGATCCGACGTACTGATCGGCGCCGACTGTCTGCTGGCTGTTCGTGTTTCCGGCCGTCTCCGCCCCATCGGGCCAGAGGCCGAGAATGATCCGGGCAGTCGGAGCCCGTTGGCGCACCCGCCTGATCAGGAATCGCAGGTACGCAGGTGAGCCCGATATTTCGAGGCAGGAAATGACGACCGTCTCGATGCCCGATAGATCGAGATTGGCGATCGCGTCGCGGGACACCATGTCGTTGGTGATGAGCCGCGTGGACTGGCCGCGCTGCATCAGCAGTTGTGAAAGCATTGTCGATACCGTCTGGTCGAACGGGTCGCGGCCAGCGACGCAGGCCACGGCCGCAACCGAGGCGCGGGTCTGTGGATCTGCAGCATCGACGCCCGACGTTTGCGCCGGATTGGCGGGTTCGCGATGATCTTCGAGTTCGTCGAGAATAGTCCCGATCGATCGGATCATCGTGTCGGCGCGCGCCCTGTCGATTGTCCCTTTCGCTTCATCTTCCGCGGCCAGCTTCAGGCCGCCCAGGATGACACTGTCATAATACTGCGTCAGCGACCGGTCGGCGAGCAGCAGCTCTGCCTGCGCAAGGGCCTCGTCCGGATTGTTGGCCAAAATCCGTTGATAGAAGCTCTCGACCGGCGAAAGCGCCGGGCGGTCGCCGAGCAGTACGTCGAAAAATTCCAGCGATTTTACGTGCCGTCCCAGTACCACCATGCACAAGGTGAGCGGGGTCGACAGGATCAATCCGATTGGACCCCACAGCCAGGTCCAGAATATCGCCGAGATAATGACGCTGACCGGCGACAGCCCGGTTGAATGGCCATAAAGCATTGGCTCGACGATATAACCGGTCGATGTTTCGACGATCAGAAACATGACCGCGACATATATTGTGCTGGACCAGCCAGGATCGATCGCTGCGCCAAGCGCCATCGGCGCAAGCGCGGCGAGTGCCGAACCGATATATGGCACGAACCGCAAAAGGCCGGCGAGAATGCCCCACATCGCGGGCGACGGTATCCCGATCAACCAAAGCCCGATGCCGATCACCACGCCAAAAGTGGTGTTGACGGCCATCTGCGACAGGAAATATTTGCTCAGTCTTTGGCCGGCATCATCCATGGCCAGGGTTGTGCGATGCAGATCGTTCGATCCGAACAAGCGGATGAAGCGATCGCGCAAATCCTCCTTTTGCATCATCACGAAAATTGCGACGATCAACACCAGGAATGTCGTGCCGAGCGGGCTCAGGATGGGCTCCAGGATTGCCTTGGCGACCACCAGCGGATTGGTTTGCTGACCCTCCATTCGCACAAGCACCGGCTTTGCCTGGGCCGATTGCGGTTCGGATGCCGCCGGCACCAACGAGGAGGTCGGCACCGTCCGGGTTTGCCGGGCTGGGGCCTGTGCTGGTCTGGTAACGGTCAGGGCTTTGGTTATCCGGGCCATTCGCGATACCGCAAACGACTGGACACCCTCGACTTTGGCTTCGATCGTCTTGGCATATTCGGGTGCATTGGCGGACAATCCCGCCGCCTGACTGCCGATTATCGTGCCAATCAGGCCGGCGAAAGCCAGGGCGGCCAGGACGGTCAGTATGACCGCGGGTGCACGCCACAACCTTGCGCGCTGTAGCAGGTTGACGACGGGTGACAGCAGGAATGACAACATCACGGCCAGCGTGATCGGAATCAGCACCTCCTGCGCAAAATAGAGCGCGGAAATGGCAAATGCCGCGATCGCGATACCAAGCAGTTTTTTGAGCTCAGGGGACGAACCGACTGGTGGCGACGCGGAGTAAGGGGTGGGCTGCGGTTGCGTGCTGCCCGTCACGACATCCTTGAAACCGGCGATGTTGTCTGCGTCCATGCGAACTGCCCTGTTTTATGTTTTTGTAGCGCTTGGTCCAACACCGGTGCCGGTTGCTCGGATCTGGCAGATTTTTGGTTCGCAAGCGGTGGGAAACCTGTCGGCGCTGAGCCAACGATTGGTGGAAACATTTGCGCGGGCGAATGCCTATGCGAAGCTGCTGATCAGCCCGGCGAGCCCGCCGCCACCCTGCGCCGAAGAACGATGCGCAAGGAACGCGGTCGCAGCGACCGACGCAAGCTGCGGCAGCATTGCCTCGATCTGGTCCGCGCCCACGCCGGTCCGGGCGCTGGCATTGCTCGCTACAGACTGGCTTGCATCTTTCGACCCGAAGATCGATCCCAGGATGCCATTGCCGTGGTCTGTCGCTTCGTCGGTTCCCGGGGCAGGGGGAGCGGATGCTGCCGGATCATTGTCAAGGCCGCCGTTATCGACATGTTGCGCAAGCTTGGGCGCCAGGTCGGGGGCGATGTTCGCAACTACGCTCTGCACCTGGTCAGGCGACATGCCGACGCGCGCTCCGATCATCTGGAGCGCGCCGGGCCCCGCGGACGATTCGATCATATCCAGTAGTGACATTCGCAGGTCCCCTCATGCGCGGTCGCAAAGCCGCAATCGTAAAGGGCAAACATGTCGCGTTGCTACTTGTTCCGGCACCGGGCTTGCCAATACGCAACGGGGTGTCTTCGAATGCAAATTCAAAAAATTGTGCATTATAGTGGGGAACTAGCTCCTGTGTTCTTGCTCAGAGGAGCCGCGGAGAAAGCCCAGGTGCATCAATGCATTTGACCAAATGGCGAGCGATCTGACTTTTTGTCAGCGAAAATCAGGCTGGCTGCAGTTCCACACTGAATCGCAAATCACCGACAACCGCGTCACGCCCCGCGCGTGGGCGCAGATGCTGGCGGCGGATCGGCCTGGCGTTATCGAGGTCGTGACCGATCCCGAAGTCGCGCCTTTGCCGCCGCATGTGACTTTGGCCCAGGTCGTTCATGACATCGATGGCGAAGGGCGACCGCGGTGTGCGCCAGATCATCACTGATACCGTTCGGCAGCTCGTCGGGATCCAGGAACCGCATGATCGATGCCGAGGTTCGCATTTTTACAAAATAACAAATGTTAATACGATGTGCTTTTACAAAAGAGGAACCTTAGAGTGAAAGAAATGTTTTTTTAACGGGATGGGTGTCGAATAAAGGATACATTGCATGACCGTTTACCAGGCCGCAATTGCAGCACTCTATTTTGGCGCTGCATCTGCAGCCTTTGCGCAATCGGCGCCATCGACCGATGCCTCGCCACCACCGTTGGCGGCCAGGACGATGACGATGCCGGCAGCAGCCGCGCCCGATATGCAGGCGGTGCTCGACCAGATTGCGGCGCTTGGCGCCAAGCCGATCGAAACGTTGACGCCGGTCAAGGCCCGGCTCCAGCCTTCGGCAGCCGACGGTGCAAAAGCGGTCATGCGGATGAAGAAGATGTCGACGGCGCCCGATCCGACGGTCGCGACGATGGATATCCCATACGGGGCCGATCCGATGCAATTTGCGCGGATCTACAAGCCGGCAAATGCGCCGAGCAACGGGCCAAGGCCTGTTATCGTGTATTATCATGGTGGCGGGTGGGTCATTGCCGACGTCAACACATATGACGCGGCGCCGCGCCTGTTGTCGAAACAGTTGAACGCGATCGTGGTCTCGGTCGAATACCGCCACGCGCCAGAAGCGAAATTTCCCGCGCAGCATGACGACGCGTTTGCGGCCTATCGCTGGGTGTTGCAGAATGCCGCGGCGTGGGGCGGGGATCCGACGAAGATCGCGCTGGCGGGCGAAAGCGCTGGCGGCAACCTGGCCGTTGCGACCGCGATCTATGCGCGTGACAACAATCTCACCAAACCGGTCCACATCCTGTCGGTCTATCCGATTGCAAACAGTTCGATGAGCCTGCCCTCGCGCATGGACAGCGCGAATGCAAAACCGCTCAATGCGGCGATGCTGAAATGGTTCGGGTATTACTACACAAAGACCACGGCCGACCCAATGGATCCCCGGCTCAATCTGGTCGGTGCCGATCTGCGGGGGCTACCGCCGACAACGATCATCAATGCCCAGATCGATCCGCTGCGCTCCGATGGCGAAACGCTGGCCGTCGCTATGAAAGCGGCTGGCGACAAAGTCGAACAGCGCACCTTTCCCGGCGTGACGCATGAATTTTTCGGCATGGGGACCGTCGTGCGCGGCGCCTATGACGCGGAAATGTACGCGATCGGACGCCTGAACACCGCATTTTCCAAATAAATCCGAACCTCATTCGACACCTCATTCGACAAGGAATACTCCGATGAACCGTTTTGTTTTGCTGGCTGCGCCTGCTGCGCTGCTGTTTGCCGGATCCGCTTTTGCGCAAGTCATGACGCCCGCAGAATATGTGATGACCGCCGGCGCAAGTGACCTGTTCGAGCGAGAATCTGCGAAACTCGTGCTGGAAACGACGTATAATCCCGAAGTGAAGATGTTCGCGACGATGATGCTGACTGCACACGCGCAAAGCACCGCAGAAGTCAAAGCAGCGGCAATGAAGTCGAGGGTTCCGGCCGCGGCACCGATGCTGACTCCGCTCCAGACGGAAATGATCGCCGAACTGACGGCGGTAAACGGCCCCGACCGGGACGGAGTTTATATTGCGCAGCAAAAAGCAGCGCATGGTGGCGCGCTGTCAGTGCAGCAGGCCTATGCGATGGACGGCACGGCGCCCGCGCTCAAGTCTGCCGCCAGCGACATCGTACCCGTGGTGCAGCACCACATTGCGCTGCTCATGAAAATGTAAAGCATCGAGGCCGACAATGCAGAACGCCGTCCTCGCCAGAGCGTCGCGGCAATCTGCCGTTCTGCCCTGGCGTATTGGGTACAGCGGAGTACCGCTAACTGGATTATTCCCGACCGAGGCGGTCTCTGAGCTCGTCGATTTTTTCGGATGCCTGAGCTTTTGTCATCCCTTCGACTGGTGCGTCGATGCCGGCCTCTTCGCTCAGGGTGGTGAGATAGGACGCTTGAGCGCCGGTGATGGGATCATCGCCCGAAACCCAGTCTTTCGGGTCTTTCTCGGTGTTGGAAGCGGGATGCTCGTCGAGCTTGGGATTATGAAGCTGGTTGTTCACGTCATTCTCCATCGTTCTTATTACGTTCCAATAAATGGACGCTTAAAGGGTTCCCGGGAACTGCCGAAAAAAATCGCCCGGCATCGCTTGTCGCGGTTGTACCGCGCTGCATGCCGGTGTCGCGCTTGCCAGAAACCTTGGCGATCGTGCGCAGGGCAGCGTATCGCTTGCCCTGACCGGCGGGCTGCAGGACGTTTCCATGTCACGTCGCCAGACGGTGTTTACCACAGGCACCGGATCCGGCCATTTTTGACCAATTACCTGGGAGCAACGGTCCAGGCGGGCTATACCTTTGGTTCCCACTCCGAAACGATCGGCGAAAACCCGTCATCTGATCCACCCAAACCAGACGCGATTCGACAAGTCCGCCTGGACCGGCGGGGCCGATCTGGTGATCGGCAATCTTGACAAGGTGTCCGTCGATCTTGGGTATCGTGCCGAAGTCGGAAAATCGGTCACCAGCCATGACGTGCACTTCACGCTCAACGCCAGGTTCTGACATTGAATATTTAATTCGATTTGAAAAACGATCTGCCGGTCATCGCGATGCCTCGATATCGGGCAAGGCGATGTTCCCGCCGGTAGTGAGGGCGTGATGCCGATCTGTTCCGCGCTCGATATTTATTGCTCGCACCCAAGGCGCCTCTCCGCTTAGTGAGACTGATGCTGAAACAGGGAAGCAATTGCTGGCGGATCGAGCCAGCCGTCAAAGCCAGCGTCGTCATCGATGCGCAGGACTATTTCCGCTTTGCGCGCGACGCGATGCTGAACGCGCGCCGGCGGATCATGCTGGTCGGTTGGGATTTCGACGCGCGGATCGCTCTGGTCGATAACGATGCGGACGAGGGGCCGGCGCAACTGGGCGAGTTCATCACCTGGCTGGCAGACCGCAATCCCGAGCTGGAATTCTATCTTCTGCGCTGGGACGTGGGCGCGCTCAAGTCGCTCGGGCGGGGATCGACCGCGCTTACGGTGCTCAACTGGATGCGCCGCAAGGGTATCCACACAAGGCTCGACCGGCATCACCCGGTGGGGTCGTCGCATCACCAGAAAATTGTCGTGATCGACGACTGCTTTGCGTTTTGCGGCGGTATCGACATGACCGGCGACCGCTGGGACACGCGCGCCCACCGCGACCACGATCCCGGCCGGCGCCAGCCCAATGGCAAGCCCTACCAACCATGGCACGACGCAACGACCGCGTTGCAGGGCCCCGTTGCGGCGGCTCTCGCTGAACTGTGTCGCGCCCGCTGGCAACGTGCCGGCGGCAAGCCGATCGCGCCGCTCGATCTGGCATGCGATTATTGGCCCGCCGATCTGCCGGTGCAATTCACCGACGTCGATGTCGCGATTGCCCGCAGCGTGCCGGAGATGCCCGATCAAACGCCGGTCAGGGAGATCGAGCAGCTCTATGTCGATCAGATCGCCGGCGCGAAGCATTTCATCTATGCCGAGAGCCAGTATTTTGCGTCTCGCCGTGTCGCCGAAGCCATCGCCAGGCGGATGGAAGAGCCGGATGGCCCGGAAATCGTGCTGATCAACCCGGAAACCTCCGATGGCTGGCTTCAGGCCGTCGCCATGGATTCGGCACGCGCGCGGCTGTTCGAAGCGATCCGCCGCCGCGATCCGCGCGGCCGTTTCCGTATTTACCACCCATACACCGCGGGCGGCGCGCCGATCTATGTCCACGCCAAGATTCTGATCGTCGATCATTGCACGGTGCGGGTGGGCTCATCGAATATGAACAACCGCTCGATGCGGCTCGATACCGAATGCGATGTCGTGGTCGATGCGGCCCAGCCTGCCAACGCCGGTGTGGGGGACGAGATCGCAGCACTGCGCAATGGCCTGATTGCCGAACATCTGGGCGTCGCGGTTGAAACGATTGCGGAGAATATCGTCAAGACCGGCTCTATCATTGCAACGATCGAGGCCCTGCGTGGGCATGGCAAGACGCTGCGGCCTTATCGCACACCCGATCTGGAGGCAGTCGAGGCGTGGCTGGCGGACAACGAGGTGCTGGATCCGGAAGGGCCGGGAGAAATGTTCGAAAGCCCGGCCAGGCGCGGGCTATTCCGCAATTTGTGGGAACGCGTCCGAAACTGACAACCTGGGCATGCCAAGTTTCTGTAGGGAACGCAGGATGATGCTTCTGCGATGCCTGACAGGGCTCGCGGGATCACGGGGTTGGCGGCTTGCCACCCCGGGGGTCAGGCCCCCAACCATTTTTTTGCGAGCCCGGACTTCGGCCCCCAAGGCGCTTTTCATGCATTGGCTCAAATGTGTCGTCATTGTTACGTTCGGCGACCCGGAGATTGGATGTGGCGAAAGACCCGAAACCAGTAGCGCTGGTCGTCGAAGATGAATTGTTCGTACGTATGCTCGGCATCGATATCCTCGAATCGGCCGGTTTCGACGTGCTTGAAGCGGCAACCGCCGACGAAGCAATTGACGTCTTGCAGGAGCACACAGACGTGCAGCTCTTGTTCTCGGACATCGATATGCCAGGAAGCATGAACGGTCTTGCGCTAGCCCATGTCGTGCACGATCGCTGGCCGAAGATCCGCCTTCTGCTCACGTCCGGCTATCACCAGCTTTACAAAGCGCAAATACCGGACGCGGGTCAATTCCTGTCGAAGCCATGGACACAACAGGCGCTGGTGGCCAAGGTTCAGGCAACGATGACCGCGCAACACTGATCTCGCGCGGCCGACTTTTTCGCAAAGACAAACCTTGATTATTGCATCCTGCACATCACGCACGATCCTTGGGGAGCACCGTCTTTCGCCATGCTTGTCGCGCCAGCACAGGGCTGATCTGCATACCGGCCCCAAGAAAGCCGTTTGTCACCGCATCGGCGTCAAAACAAGACTGGACCACTTATGCCTGCACTGACCCCTGATGGACACCAAATGATCGATGCAATCGCCGCGCGCCATGGCTTTGGCACCGACGCCGTCCAGTCAATGCTGACGGCCCTGGCCGCCGGGGGCGGCCGCCAAGCCCAATTCACCCACAACGAATTCGGCGGTATGGGGCAATGGTCGAGGGGCGGCATGATCATGATCGGTGACATGTTCAACAACGGGTTGAAACATCGTGTCGATGCGCTCTGCAATGATCTGTCCGAGGCCATGCAAACCACCAAATTCTTTGCACCAGTGACGAAGCCCCATGACCCTTCTGCCGCGCAAAACCACAACCAGTCGAGCGGCGGCACGAGCATTTTCGCTGAAAACGGCCTCGGCGTGAGCTTTGGCCAGCGGTGGCCAGCGGAACTAGGCCAGCCATCGTCCAGCGGATCGCAGAACGACCTGCACTATGCTGTCTTTCCCGATACGCACCGTCTGGCGTTGGACCAGGGTGGGCGTATCTCGGTTTATGACACAGGCGACCACTTGATCACCGGTTTTTCACAGGCCCAGGGTAGCGGCCAGTCGATCACCTTCACGAGCCAGCACGGGTTGGTCAGGCTTGGTGATTTGCGACAGGTATTCCCTCCTGCGTCGGACGCATAGGCGCAGGCCGCTTTGCCCGGAATGGCTGGCGCGCCAGTGCCTCCTGAATATGATGGCGGAGACGGAGGGATCCGCCCCCCAGCGTAGCGGCTTGCCGCGTAGCGCAACAAAGACTCCGGGGGGTTCCCGGAGGCTGGGTGAACGCTTCCGAAGAAGCGCTCAATCCAATTTCAAATGATGGCGGAGACGGAGGGATTCGAACCCTCGGTACCGGATTTACCAGTACCACGGTTTAGCAAACCCGGAACTTACAGTTGCTAATTGCCTGAACGCCGGTAATTTTCTGTGTTTTCATTGCAATAAGCCGCATGCATAATGCGCAACAGTCACATTGCCGCGTGACCAGTGCAAGCACAGAAGTCGTCACACCTCGCAAGGGGAGAAATCTCGGCGCTCAGAATCGTGGGTTAACCGCAGGAGGTGCCAAACGCAAGAAGCGCATCTGTGCAACAGGAACGCTGATAGAGAATGCCCGTCGCTGAAATGTGGACGAGCGATTCCTATAGACGCTTGAACGCACAGAACTCACAGGAAAAAAGTATGGCTCCTCTTTCGAGGAAGCCCGCGGTTCGGCCACGATCATCTAGCCCTTGATGGGCTAAGCACCCAATGCACGCACGTACGTGCGAGCGCAAACCGTCGGGCCTGCACTAGGCCGCTTAAATCATGCCGAAGCACCAGCCCAAGGCGGGCGTTGACACGTTGGGATCGGTCGGCAAACACCAACAATCTTTGGAATGAGACATGTGCGTTTCATTTATACTATCTTGACCATGCCCGGAATTCAGGCACACTGACCGTCTAGAAAGCCAATAAGGCGGATAGGTGAGACGGATGAGTTGGGTATCAAGCATGGGTCGGCGCTTTCTGCATGCATATAGCGAAGGGCTGGTTATGACCTGCCCGATGCATCGTGCGGAAGCGTTCTTTGATCAGGACGATCAGCCAGGCGGGCAGATGCCCGCTGCAATCAACACGTCGCAGGATAATGTCCAGGCGTCTCTCCGGCCCGAATATGCGGGATATGGGGGCGTCCGGCACTGATCAAGGTCGGTTTGATCTTGCCACGATTGTCCCCGCCGAACTCCCTTTGGTGAGATTTGCTGGTTCCGACGTGCGCCGCGGTCGGCCTTCGGTGGCCGAGGCAGAGGCCATGTCCGGACGCATTCTCAATGCCAGTTGGGGAGGTGCTGCTGGTCGGCGGCTTCGAACATTTTACGATCGACCGCGTCGCGCGGCATGCGCATATAGGCAAAGCGACGATCTATTCGCGCTTCCCAGGCAAAGGCGAACTGATGCTTGCGTTGCTGGCGCGCCGAATCGAAATGCGCAGCGACTTTTCAAATCGGCGGGCTCTGACCTGGCGATCGAGGATGCGTTTCGTCAGCGCGCTGCTAAAACCATCAAGGCCTGTTTTCCCCCAACGGCGCTTTGATGGAACGGTTGATCGACTGGCTGGAGCAGGAAACCGGCGAAGGCCTGCGCATGCGGGCCCAGACTTACCGCGATGCGATCGATTCGATCGGTGCTTCGCTGCGCGATACAAAACAAAGCAGGCGGTCACCCTGTACGTGCACGATTCACTTAACTGACCGACGAACAGCCGCCGCATTACGCCGCGAAATCACGCCGAAGCGCCGGCCCGAATGGCCTGTTGCCATGCGATCTCCATCAGTTCAGGCAAAACGGCGACGCGATCTTGCGCCTGAGCCGAGGACGCGGTGCCGCGGATCACGCGACCCTTGATACCGTGAAAAATGGCGGCGAGGCGGAAGAAGTTGAACGCAAGGTAGAAGTCATAACCCGGCATCGACGTCCGGCCGACACGCGCGCAATATGTCGAAAGATAGTCGGCCTCGCTCGGAATGCCGAGCGCGGCGATGTCGGCGCCAGCCAGGCCTGCAACGATCGCGGGCGGCATCCGGTACATCATCGCGTTATAGGCAAAATCTGCGCCGGGATGGCCCAGCGTTGAAAGCTCCCAATCCAGCACCGCCAGCACACGCGGTTCCGTGGGGTGAAAGATCATGTTGTCGATGCGAAAATCGCCATGAATGACGCTGGTGTCGTCGTCATCCGGCGGGATATTGGCCGGCAGCCACGCGATCAGACGATCCATGTTGGGATCGCGTCCGGCATCCGCATCATCGAGATACTGCTTTGACCAGCGGCCAATCTGACGCTCGAAATAATTGCCCGGACGACCGTAATCACCCAATCCCACCGCGGCGTAATCAACCCGATGCAGTTGTGCCATCGTCGCGTTCATCGCATCGAAGATCGCGGCCCGTTCCTGATTGGGCACACCGGGAACCGTGGCGTCCCAGAAAATCCGCCCTTCGACCATGTCCATGACATAGAACCAGCTTCCGATGACCGCATCATCGGTGCACAGGCCATAGACATGGGCTACCGGGAACTGCGCCTGTTCCAGGCCGACCAGCACTTTGGCCTCCCGCTCCACCGCATGAGCGCCTTTCAGCAGATTGCCCGGCGGCTTTCGGCGCAGCACATATGTCCTGCCCGGCGTGATCAACTGGTACGTCGGATTGGATTGGCCGCCTTTGAATTGGGCGACTTTTAGCGGCCCGGCATAACCGCCGACATGGCTGCGCATCCACGCGTCGAGCGCCGCTTCGTCAAAGGCAAAGCCTTCACGGACTTCAGTAGTGCCCAGATTGGCATCGGCGTCGTGGCTCACGCCGCGTGGCCTTTCAAAAAATCGCGCTTCACTTTCTTGGCCAGACTCCATTTGTGGACTTCGGTCGGGCCGTCATAAATCCGGAACGCACGGATTTCTCGAAAGATCTGTTCGACCACGGTATCGCCCGAAACGCCGGTGCCGCCCATCACCTGCACACAGCGATCGGCCACGCGCATCAGCGCCTCGCTGACCGCGACTTTGGCCATCGAGCTTTCGGCGGTGCCCAGCGAACCGGTATCGAGCACGCCCGCGCACCAGTCGATCATCAGTTCGCACTGTTTCAGATCGATCAGATTGTCCGCCAGCATGAAACCCACGCCTTCATGATCGATTAGCAATTTGCCGAACGCCTGGCGTTTGCAGGCATAGGCGGTGGCGATTTCATTTGCGCGGATGCATCCGCCCAGCCAGCGCATGCAATGCGACAGCCGCGCCGGGCTGAGCCGGATCTGCGCATATTTGAACCCTTCGCCGCTGGTGCCCAGCATCTGGTCGGCCGGCACGCGCAGATTGTCGATCGTGATGACCGCGTGCCCGCCCGGCATCGAGCTGTCGATGGTATCGAGCACGCGATCGACGCGGATCGCAGGATCGGGCAGATCGACCACGAACATGCACGCGCCTTCTGTCGATTTTGCCATGACGATGCCGACTTTGGCGCCTTGCGCGCCGGTGATGAACGTCTTCCTGCCGTTGATAAGCCAATGGTTGCCATCCTGGACACAGGTGGTCTGCATCATCGACGGATCGGAGCCGGCGCCGCCATCGGGTTCGGTCATGAAGAACGCCGAACGCGCGTCCCCTGCGATCATCTGGGCCAGAAAGCGTTGCTTGATCTCGGGCGAACCGACTTTGCCGAGCAGGTACATATTGCCTTCGTCAGGCGCCATGGTGTTGACTGCCAGCGGGCCAAGCGGGGACAGCCCCGACGCGATCAGCACGATCGCGGTTTCGCGCTGGGTCAGATGGTTACCGTCCGGCAGGACATGGGGCGTCAGCACACCGACCGCGCGGGCCTTTGCGCGCATTTCCTGGACCAGCTCGTCGGGCGGGCCGTGGCCGTGCACGGCTATGCGTGGATCGCGTTCATAGGGGATCACGGTATCGCGCACGAAAGCTTCGACGCGGGTTGCAATGGTTTGGGCACGCTCAGTCATCGTAAATCCTTGATCTGAGCGGTCAGAGCGTGCTGACCAGATGGCCGCCATCAACCTCGATCACCGATCCGGTCATGTAGGCCGACAGGTCCGATGCCAGCAGCAGCAGCGGGCCATCGAGATCATGAAGCGTGCCGAGCCTGCGCTGCGGAATTCGCCGCATCATCGCCTTGCCCGCATCGCTGGCCCAGAAATCGCTGTTGAGTTCGGTTTCGAAATAGCCCGGCGCCAGCGCGTTGACCCTGATGCCGTATCGCGCCCATTCGAGCGCCAGCGACTTGGTCATCTGGATAGCGCCCGATTTCGAGACGGCATAGGGCATGACACCGCCTGCCTGCCGCAACCCGAGCACGGATGCGATGTTGATGATCGATCCGCCGCGGCCGCGCGTTTTCATCGCGTGGCCGACCGCCTGCGACATCAGGAACATGCCCTTCAGGTTGGTATCGATCACCGCGTCCCAGTCGGCCACGGTCTGATCGAGCGCTGCGCCATCGCGCACGATCCCGGCATTGTTCACCAGGATGTCGATTTGCGGCAGCAGAGCATCGAGCGCGGCGATGGAGGCGGGATCGGCGACATCGAGCGGCACCATCCGGCATTTCCCGCCACTGGCCACGATGGCCTCGGCAATTTGCGCCATGGCGTCGGGCCGGCGTGCGCCGATCACGACATCGGCCCCGAACGAGGAAAGCGTCTTGGCGAAATGCGCGCCCAGTCCTCCCGATGCGCCGGTCACAAACGCAACTTTGCCAGCCAGCTTCCAATGATCCATTCGCTTCTCCCGAGATGCGTATTGGGACATGATTGTAGAACAATCAAGGTGAACTTGATGGGATCGCGGTTCGCGCGCATACCCCGTGACCATGTGTGCCATGCCAACGACCCCCAATGCACCTCCGTCCGGCGAGACCGAAGTCGCTTCCCAACGCATCTATCGCGGGATCATGCGGGATCTTGAGGAGGGGCGGCTGGTCCCGGGGCAGATCCTGTCCGAAACCGGCATGGCTGGACAATATGGTGTCGGTCGCAACGCTGTGAGAGAGGCGATGCAACATCTCGCCGCGCGGGGTGTGGTCGATCTCAGCCGCAACCGGTCACCGACGATCCGGCGCCTCGACCATGCCGAAACGCTGGAAATTCTCGATGTCGCGGGCGCACTGACGGCTCTTGCGGTCCAGGCCGCTGCGCTGCGGTATGATCCGGTGGTGCATGGCGCGCAGATCGCCGGCGCTCTGGACGCGCTGACCAAGGCGGATGCTGACGATGAGCCGGGCGCGTTCAGCCGGGCCAGGCGTCATTTTTACCGTGTGCTGTTGCGCATCGGGGGTAATCGCGAACTGCAGCGGTTATTTCCGGCGATCAGCATGCATATCATCTACGCCCAATATCAAAGTCCGCGGCTGCGCGGCATCAGGCTGGCCGATTACCGCGCGATCATGGATGCGGTCGCGGGCGGCGATCTTGCGGCGGCTGCTGCGGCAGGACGCAACCATACCGATCACGTGCGTTCCGCGATCGAACACATCCGTTCCTTAACGCGATAATTGGTCGATAAACTGCGACGGACTTCCGTTTCGGTGGTTCTTCCGGGCTCTGAACGGTGTTGCTCAGTCTGTCTTTGCCACTCAGCGCCGACTGCCCGAAAAGCAGCCTGCCCCAGCCAGATTGCCTGGGCGTTTTCGGTGCCGCGTTTAATTGACCGCCGAAAACCAGCGCCGTAGCCTTGCCGGCAGCTTGCACTTTAATAGGTTGTGCGGGTGCCTGTACCAAGTGTTGCTCCTTGGCACGCCCGCCTGGCCAAACACGGGATGTGATGCCTTATGGCCAGACTTGATCGTGCGCGGCTCGATGTTGCCGAGTTCCCTGTCAGGTTTGTCGTCCAGACCCGGTTCGACGATCTCGATATGCTGGGTCATGTCAACAATGTGTCCGTCGTCGTATTCCTTCAGGAGGCGCGTGTCGATTTTAACCACCAAGCCGGTTTGATGCGCGTTGGCGATGGTGTGCGTATGATGGCGGCGGGCCTCACGGTTGAATTTGCGGGTGAAATGCACCACCCAGCGCCAATTGAAGTGTTTACCGGCGTCCTGGGCATTGGACGAACATCGTTCACGCTAGGGCAGGTCGTATGTCAGGAGGGCCGCAAAACGGCTTACGGTGAGGCGACTCTGGTTTTTGCCGATGCGAATGGGACCACCCCGATTCCCGCCGATTGGCGCAGAGGGCTTGAACGCCTGGTCATCGGCGCGAAGTAACGCAGGCTTTGCGATCCGGGCCCAACGACGATGCGCCGACGATGCTCCACTAAATACTGCTGCTCAGGGGTTTTCACGGATCAAGCTGCCGATGAGCAAAGTCAAGGCTTGCGTCATTTCTGCCAGTGTTTTGTCCGGTTCGCTGGCGTGGGCAACTGTCAGGATCGCGCCGTTTATCGCGGCTATGATGATTTGCGCCAATGGCTCGATCGGCACCTGCGCCATCTGACCACGTTCGATCAAAAGCGCCAGGGTGCGTGCCCAACCGGCCAGTTCGAATTCCGACCGTATCGCACTCCAGCGTTCCCAGCCGAGCACCATTGGACCGTCTAACAGCAGGATGCGTTGCAGATCGCGGCGGGTCGCTAGAAGCTTGAGATACGCATCGAGCGAGGCGATCACCCGTCGGGGGGTCTGGCCCTGTAAGGCCATGGTCGCCGCCTGGGCGTTTTCGGTCAATTCAAGCTCTGCCTGGCGATACACCGCTTCGAACAGATCCTCTTTGTTCTTGAAGTGATGATACAGCGCGCCACGCGTGACTTGCGCCAATTCAACGATCTCGCCGGTCCCGGTCTCGTGGTAGCCCTGACTGGCGAACAGCCGCCGGGCGGTCGCAACAAGCGCCGCGCGGGTTTCGTGCGAACGCTGCTGGGGCGCGCGCGAGCGTGTTTTTGGAGGCGGCACCCCGCGCGTTGCGTCGGGCCGGGGTTTAGATCCATGAAATAACTCTGTCATTGCTCGACCTTGGCCTTGACGACGACGGAAGGATAGGTCACTTAAACATAAAGGTTGTATGTTTAATAATGAACGACAACCGAAAATTTTCGCGGGAGAGCGATTCATGGCGCGATACGATATGGTCATCAAGGCCGGCACGATTGTGGACGGGCTGCAGACGCCACGCTATCGCGGCGATATCGGCATACGTGATGGCCGGATTGTCGAAATCGGCAGCAACATCGATGCAGCCACAGCAGACACCGTAATCGACGCCAAGGGCAAGATCGTCGCGCCGGGCGTTGTCGATCTGCACACGCATTATGACAGCCAGCTGTTCTGGGATCCGTGGTGCACGATGTCGGGCTGGCATGGCGTTACCAGCGTCGTCATCGGCAACTGCGGGTTCGGCTTTGCCCCGGTCAAGCCGCAAGACCGCGAACGGACGATGCTCAGCCTCGTGCGCAACGAAGCGGTCCCGCTGGAAACCATGCGGCAAGGTATGCCATGGGACTGGGTGACCTTCCGCGAATATCTCGACAGCGTGGAACGTGCGCCCAAGGGCGTCAATGTCATGTCGTTCGTGCCGCTCGCACCGATCTACGGCTATGTCGTGGGCACCGACGAGGCCAAGCAGCGCCCCGCGAGCGATGACGAGTTGCAACAGATGTGCGATTTGCTGGTCGAAGGGATGGAGGCCGGCGGCTGCGGCCTCAGCGCGCAGATTCTGGGCAGCGAAGGCAATGTTCAACTCGATCACGACGGCACCCCGATGGTGACCGACACGATGAGCCAGCGCGACCTGACCGCGTTTTGTCGCGCGATGGGCAGTACCGGGCGCGGCGTTGCGCAGATCACCGGCAGCATGGAACTGGCCGAAGTCATGGCCCGCGAAAGCGGTCGACCGGTGATTTGGAACGCGCTGCTTGCTGATGGTGCACTCAATCAGCACGGCGGTCAGCAATTGCCTGCAAAAGCCGCGATCGATCGCCTGAACGTGCTGAACGAGCAGGAGGGTCTGCGTGTTTTTGCCCAGGCACTGACAACCAATTTCGCCTCGCAATTCACGTTCGAGGATTACAACCTGGCCGACGCAATTCCCGAGTGGAAAGACCTGTGCATGGGCACGATCCCCGAAAAGATCGTCAAGTTCAACGATCCTGCGCGGCGTCAGGCGGTGAAGGCCATCCACGAAGCGCGCGGTGGCCTGTTCGGTGCGGGCTATGTTCTCGAAGAGATCAAAGTCGGCTGGATTCCGCTCGATGTGCCAGATGGCCTGGCGCTTCAGGACCGATACGAAGGGTATACGATTGGGGAAATTGCCCAGCGCGAAGCCAAGCATCCGATCGATGTCCTGCTCGATATTTCGGTCTGGGGGGGGCTGAAATCCGGGTTCGAAACATCGATGATCATGACATCTGCAGAGGCGATGAAAGAGATTGCAACGGCGGCGGTTTCGTTGCCCGGCGTCAGCGACGGCGGCGCGCATACCAAATTCGTGACGACAGGCCGCTATCCCACCGAGTTGCTCGGCCTGTGGGTGCGCAAACATGGCATCATGACGCTGGAGGAAGCGCACTGGCGGCTTTCGGCGCTTCCGGCGCGCGCGGCGGGGTTGAAAGGTCGCGGCTATCTGGCCGAGGACATGCCCGCAGATATCATCGTGTACGATCTCGATGAACTCGAAAGCATGCCGGCAGAACGGGCCTGGGATTATCCAGCGGGCGAATGGCGGCTGATTCAGCGCGCCAAAGGCTATCACCATATTATCGTCAATGGCGTCGAAACGTTTCGCAACGGCGAATGCACGCAGGCCACCCCGGGCAAGCTGCTTCGCCACGGGGTCGCTTGAGCAGAGGATGCGTACCATGGACAAGGACATTCGCCCCGATTTCGGCACCATTTTCGATGCGGACAATCACTATTGGGAATCCAGCGACGCGTTCACGCGGCACCGTGACTCCAAATTTGCCGATCGAGGGCTGCGGCTGGTAAAAACCGATCACGGCGTGCGCTATTTTATCGGGGATGTGGAGCATCCGATCCTGCCGGGACCGGGGGATCTCTATGGTCGGCCGGTGCCGGGTTCGCTGCTCGACTTTTTCGCGGGGCGCGCCAGTCTCGATCCGAACATGACCGACTTGTGGTCGCAACAACCGGCCGATCACCCGGAATGGTTCAATCGCGACGCCAGGCTGAACGTCATGGATGACCAGGGCATCGAGGCAGCGTGGATGTTTCCGTCGCACGGCGTGTGTATCGAAGGGCCGATGCAGCCGGATATAGAGGCATCGGTTCACATCATCGGCGCGTTCAACCGCTGGATCGATGACGAGTGGGGCTTTTCCTACAAGGACCGGATCATCGGGGTGCCGTTGCTGTCGCTATCCGATCTGGATGCCGCGCTTAAAGAACTGGAATGGGTGATATCGCGCGGCGCGCGCGTGATCACGATCCGCAACGGCCCGGCTTTTACCGCCGACGGCATGCGTTCGCCGGCAGACCCGCGGTTTGATCCGTTCTGGTCACGGGTCGAGGAAGCGGGACTGACCGTGGCGGCGCATATCGGTTTTGAAGATGGCTACAAAAGCGTTGACGATGCGATGGCCGCGTCCTGGGGCATGAACCCCCACAGCAACAACCCGATTACCAGATCGGACGCAGATTTTTCCGGAAAGCTGCTGTTTGCCTTGCAGAAATACCGGCTGGTGCATGATTTCATGGCGGTGATCATCGCGCACGGGCTGTTTACGCGGTTCCCCCGGCTCAAACTGGCGCTGATTGAAAATGGTGGCACCTGGGTCGGGCCGTTGCTGCACACGCTGCAAGTTACGCATGCGCAAAATCCCGGCATGTTTGCGCGCAATCCGGTCGACCAGTTCCATGCAAATGTCTGGGTCGCCCCGTTCGTCGAAGATGATGTCGATGACCTGGCGCGCCATATGCCGGTGGAACGAATCCTGTTCGGTTCGGACTGGCCGCATGCCGAAGGGGTCGGGCATCCGCGCGAATTCTTCGACAACCTGCGCAATTTTTCCGACTCCGACCAGCGCCGGATCATGCTGGAAAATGCCCGTGAACTGACTTTCGCCTGAGGGCATCAGGCAAGGACGAGGCTCGCGGGGGGAGGCTTTCGTGCAGAATACCACAAATCGATGGCCTCCCTTTGGTTTGGTTCGACGTGGTGGCTGTCGTGGCTTCGCTGGAAGGCGCCGCTTTGCTGCCCGGCTATGCCGCGGCCAAGGGTTTGTCGCCGCCGCCTTTGCGCACTACAAATATATCGGCATCGGCGCCGATGCGAAGCCGCTGTTTGCCAAGGCGGGCATCGCAGACGATCTCGACGAGGCTTGCCTGCCGCTGGGCAAGCCTGCCGATGCCAAGGCGTTCATCACCGCATGCCGCGCGTTGCGCTACTGGCCACGTGAACTGGCTGTGGATCTCGACGCGAAGCCTGCCGCAAAGGCGTAAAGACCCGTGTTGGGGCGGCGTCAGGCCGTTCCCAACCGGTCGCCCTTCAGGTCGGAAATCCAAGCGCGGCGCGCGTATGCATGCGCAGCCAGGCTTTGACGGTGGCGCGGCGCGATTCGTCGAAATCATCCCAGCCCAGCCGGGCCAGCGCCACGTCCCGGTACTGGCGAAAATTCGACAGTTGCCCGATGATGAGGCTGGTTCGCAGCCGCGCGATGTCGTCGCACGGGCTGTCGGTTACGCGCGCGACCAGACGCGCGCACGTATCGTGAAGCGGGTCGGAGATCTGTTCGCGGATCCACGTACCGCCCGGCGTTGTCTCGGTTTGCGCACGCGCGCTGAACACGGCCCGCTCGGGGGCGTCGCGCTTGAACAGCGATCCGTCGAACAGCGCATCAATCAGAACGCACAGCACATCGAGCGCGGTCTCGGGTGTGCAATCGGGCGCGACCGCCCGTGCCGCCGACAGGGGGCCGCTGATTACCGCCAGGCTCTTTTCGACCACGAATTCGGCACAGGCGCGATGCAGGCCTTCCTTGCTGCCGAAGTAATATTGCAGGGCGGGCGGCTGGATCCCGGCCGCCTGCGCGATGCGCCGCGTGGTGGCCCGTTCATAGCCCTCCTCGCCAAACACCTTCAGCGCCACGACGATGATCCGCGCCCGCTGCTCCACGCCCCGCGCATAACCACCCGTGTCGGGTCGCCGTTTTGGCACCACCGATCTTGCAGCCTTTTTGCCAACGGTCATAATTCTTGGGCTGCCCTTGCCGAAAACCATGCGACCGTATCTCTGACTGTTTCGGACAACGGGCGCGGCGACCAGCCCAGTTCGCTGCGCGCCTTTGTGGTGTCCATTTCGCGGAACACGTTAGACAGCATGATCGCGTCGGCGCTGACGACATTGTCCTTGCGCCCCCGCAGTTTTGCCACCCGTTCGGTGATCCAGGCCACAACCAGCGTGGCGCGGTACGGCAGGAATTTCGGGGCAGGGTGGCCGGTTTGCGCGACAGCCATCGCGAAAAAGTCGCGATTGCTGACAAATTCATGGGCAATGATGTAGCGTTCGCCGGGAGGCCCGCGCTGTTCGGCGAGAAGCGCCGCCTGGGCCACGTCGCGGATGTCGACGGTGGGCTGGCTTACGTCGACTGTCACCGTGCGTATTCCGCTTGCGACTTGCCATAATTCGCCGTTGTGCGGCGTTGGTTGATAGTCATCGGGGCCATACGTGTTGGCCACGCACAGCGCGATCCCCGGCAGGTTCCGTTCGCGGCAACAGGCAAGGAAGCGGTTTTCCGCTTCCAGGCGGATCTTGATGTAGGGCGGGGCGCGATCGACCCAGTTGAATGGAATGTCCTCGGTGACCGGGCCATGCGCGTTCAGGCCGAGCGTGCCCATCGAGCTGATGAAGACGAACCGATCAACCCCGCACTCGAGCGCCACATCCATGGCATTGACCAGACCTTCGACATTGTTGCGCCAAAGTGGTGTCGTGTCGGTCAGCCAGAAGCGCGGATCGACCACGCTGTAGAAAATCGTGGCGCAACCGTCCATGGCAGCGCGCAGCGAGGCTGGATCGAGCACGTCGCCATGAAAGATTTCCACCGGAAGATTGTGCAGGGCTTCGACCTTGCTGGTCTTGCGCAGCAGCACGCGGACTTTGCGGCCCTGTTGCATCAGCAGACGGGCGATATGGCTTCCGACAAAACCGCTTGCACCGGCGACCAGGACAGGGCGGGTATCTTGTGTCATGCGGGCGGCATCACGTCGAGATGGAGGCGGGTCAGTGCGCTGCTGGCAATTTTCCAATGGTCGCCCTGCCGGACATAGCGTTCCGTGTAATGGCCAAACCCGCTGAGACGCGTTCCATCGCCAAAAACGAGCCGATCCTGCATGGCCCAGATTGCGTGGGCAGTATCGCCATCGACAGAAATTTCGGGCTGATGGACCTGATGAACGGTAATTGCGGTTTCCAGCATTCCCCGCACCATCGCCAGCGCTGCGGCACGACCGGTAATCGCTGGCGGACCACCGGCGGCGGACGTGTCGAGGATGAAATCGTCGGTGAAAAGATCGGCCCAATCGTCCCATTGCTTGGTGTCGAGCAGGCGACAGTAGCGTGCCTTGAGCTCGCAAATCGCGATCCCATCGCCGATAGTGTCCTGGGCCATGCGGGGGGCCTCCTGTTACCGAAGTTTCAAGACGCCGCCGATCGCGTTGATGCCCGCGACGGTTCCGCCATCGACCAGGATGTCGGTTCCGGTGATGTAGCTTGCAGCAGGGGAAACCAGAAAGGCGACGACCGAGGCGATTTCATCGGCACGACCTTCACGGCCCGTGGGCGTAACTGCGATCATTTTTGCCATTTCGGGACCGGCACTGTTTTCCAGCCGGGCCATTCCGGTGTCTATGATGCCGGGTGAAAGCGAGACGATGCGGGCGCCGACCTTGCCAAAGGCTGGGGCCATTTGCTCGGCATAAATCTGCACTGCGCGTTTCGAGAGGGGATACGCCATGCGCGGGCTGCGCAGCATCAGCCGTGCCAGGAGCGTGCGTTTGCCCTTGATCAGCTTCTTGACAGTGCGGTCGACGATCGGCCGTGCTGCCAACTGGCCGGAATTGGAGGCGATCAGTACCGCCGTGCCGCCCTGCGCCATCACTGGCAACAGCGCCTCCACCAGCGTCTTTGTCGCGGTGAAATTGATCGCGAACACACGCTGCCCGTCAGCCATCGAAGGCGACACACCTGCGGCATGAACCAGCGCACCGATCGGGCGCGCGCCCAATGCAGCGGCGATCTTTGCCGCAAAATCGGCATCGGTCACACTGCCCGGCACAGTCATAACTGCGGCGGAGGAAGGAAACGTTGCGGCGAGCGCAGCAAGCGGTTCGGCATGAAGATCGCTCAAGACCAGCGACCAGCCCTGCTGCGCCAAAGCCGCAGCAATGGCAGAGCCCATGCCGCCTGCCGCACCGGTTATGACTGCGACCCGGTCTTGATTGCCATCCATGCGGTATGCCTCTTTCTTCCGGTGCAACACCGCTGGCGGCCCGCGCCATCGACGCGGGCCCTGTTCGTGCGAACTTATTCGGCGGCTGGCGCCCCGCCCATTTTTTCGATCGCCTTTTGCATGGCATCCATGCACATCTGCAGTGCGTGGGCCGGATTGAATTCGATGGCCCGGGTGGGCTCGTCATAAATCAGCACGTGGCCCGACGGGATGAAATAAGCCTCACCTGCCTCGATCACTTCTTCTGGCCATTCGGAGCCGGGATATTGCGCGCGCATGCGCCCTTCGAAAACATAGCCATAGTGGGGGCAGGGGCACACGCCGCCGGGCAAGCCGCCGAACTTGTACTGCTCGCTACAGTCGAGCGGTGCGTGAACCGTGGTCAGTCCGACTTCCATATCGCCCCACTGGACGGTGCGAAATCCTTCGTGGCCAATGGCGGGCCAACGGTCGCCGCCGCTGGGCAGATCTTCAAGTCTACTATGGGGCACGTGCTCTCTCCTCTTTGGACGTCTGAAGTCGGGTGTTGTTATCCTGCGGTGATGCCGCGATCAGCGTTGACGCATGCGCCATGGAACGCTTTGCCGCGCGGGCCCGCCAGCATCAGAATCAGGTCGGTAAGATCTTCAGGCTCTGACGATCCGCGCAGCGGAACGTAGCGTCCCAGCAGTTGGAAATCGATGCCTTCGGGGACCGCGGTCGCGGCGGTCATCGCGGTGTTGATACCCCCCGGCGCGATTGCGTTGATGCGCACGGATTTCTGCATGAATTCCATCGCCAGCGACTTGGTCAGGTTGACTAGCGCAGCCTTGCTGGCGGCATAATGCGCCAGAAATGCATGACCCAGAAACGCCGAGGCGGAGGCGACATTGACGACCGCACCCTGGCTTTCGATCAGGTGCGGTAAAGCAGCCTGAATCAGGAAAAACGGTCCGCGGACATTGACCGCAAATATCCGGTCCCAGACATCGACCGCAATGTCGGTGGCATGATCAAACCGGAACGCGCCTGCGACATTACACACCACATCGACGGCGCCGAACTGCGCCACAGTCGCGTCGATCAGCGCAGTACACGCTGCGGTGTCGGCCATGTTCGTCGGAACCGAGTGCGCTTCGGCACCCAATTTCGTGGCGGAGGCGACTGTCGCAGCAAGCCCTGCTTCATCGATATCGGCCAGCGCAAGCCGCGCGCCCTCGCGCGCGAACGCCAGAGCGGTCGCCCGGCCCAGACCGGAGGCCGCGCCCGTGACGACGATGGCTTTGCCGCCGAATTCTGCTTCCGTCATGCCGGCTATCTCCCGTTTTTTTGACCGCCTACCCTCAGGCGGCCGTTTTTTCCTGACTGGTTTCCAGACCTTCCAGGGCTCCGGTCGCACGCCAGTCGCGCAGAACCTGTACGAAATCGAGCAGCGGGCCGAAGAACGGGATCGTGCGAATGGCAGACGGGTCCATCCGGCCTTCGTTGTTGAAATAGCCCGGTGTGCACTGGGCGAAAAACATCGCCTGCGCCCCCAATCTGCTTAGCAGCGTCGCAAACCAGGCCTCTTGCGCCTCCGCGGTCGGTTCGATTTCGGCGATGCCCTGTTCGACGCAATGGGCAATCAGCCAACTGGCGTGATTTGCCAGCTCGCTGAGCAGATGCGCAAAGTTGATCGCGATACCGCCCTGCAACTGGTCAAAAATCATCAGGTTGGGAAACCCGCGCGCCAACATGCCGTGCAGCGTGGCCGGACCCTGTGCCCAGGCGTCGGTCATGCTCACGCCGCCACGTCCATGGATTTCAAAGCCCAGCTTGATCTTGTAATTGGAGCCGAGCTCAAAGCCCGAGGCATAGACGATGCAGTCGACCGGATACGTCACCCCACCGACGACAATCGCATCTTCGGTGATCCGTTCGACACCCTGGCCATCGGTATCCACCAGCTTGACATTGGGCCGGTTGAACGCTGGCAGATATTCGTCGTGAAAGCAGGGCCGCTTGCACATCAGGTTGTACCACGGCTTCAACCCCGCTGCGGTCGCCGGATCGGTCACAATGCTGTCGACACGTGCGCGCACTTCGTCGGTCATTTCCAGGTCGAGCAGGTGCTCTTCCTCGGTCACCAGCCCCAGCGCATTGGGATTGCGGCCAAAGATTCTGGTCCAGCCGTCGGCGACCATATCCTCCCCGGCCTCCTGGCCCGATACGATGCGCGTGAAGTTTTCCATGCGCTCGACCTGCCAGCCGGGTTTCAGCGAATTTGCCCATTCGGGATCGGTCGGGCGGTTGTCGCGCGCGCCAACTGAGGACGGCGTGCGCTGGACGACGTAAAGCTGCCCTGCGGTTTCGGCCAGACGAGGGATGATCTGCACCGACGTCGCCCCGGTGCCGATGATCGCCACGGTCTTGTCAGCCAGCTTGTCCATCTTCGTCGTCGGGCTGCCGCCGGTATAGCCGTAGTCCCAGCGGCTGGAGTGAAAGCATTTGCCCTTGAACGTTTCGGCGCCCGGAATGCGCGGCATTTTCGCCTTATGCATGATCCCGCCGGCAACGATCAGAAATCGCGCCTGCAGCGTGTCGCCGCGATTGGTGATGACGCTCCAGTGGCTGGTCTCGTCATTCCAGTGGACGTCCCGGACCATGGTCTGGAACAGAGCCTTGTCATACAGATTGTAGCGCCGGCCGATGCGCTGGCATTGCGCAAAGATTTCATAGGCCTTGGCGTATTTCTCGGTCGGGACGAAGCCGGTTTCCTCGGCCAAGGGCACGTAGATGTAGGATTCGGTATCGCAGGCCGCACCGGGGTAACGATTCCAGTACCAGGTACCGCCAAAATCAGCCGCCTTGTCGATGATCCTGACATTGGTCACGCCGCGCTCCGACAGTCGGGCGGCGGCCATCAGCCCACCAATGCCACCGCCGATGATCGCCACTTCGACCTGGTCGACAACGGGTTCGCGGGTGAAATTCGGGTCTGCGTAAGGGTCGCGGTCGAAATCCTCGAAAACGCCGACAAGCGCTGAATACTGATCGGTGCCATCTGGGCGCAGTCGCTTTTCGCGTTCGGCGCGATACCGCGCGTTGATCGCTTCCAGCCTGTCGCGCAACGCGCCGTCGACCGATTCCGTCATCATGCTCTCCAGAGTTTCGCTAAGTGTGTCTACACTTGTGGACTTATCTGGACTTATCACCGGTTTCTGGATAGGTAAACAGGTATGACGACACAGATCGCACCGGCGAAATCCGCACTCCGCGATGCCGCGCGCACGCGGGACAATATCCTGCGTGCCGCGCAAAAACTGTTCGCGTTAAAGGGTTATACCACCACCGGTGTGCGCGAGGTGGCGGCCGAAGCGGGCGCGGATACGACCTTGATCCGGCGCTATTTCGGCTCGAAAGAGGGTCTGTTTCGCGCCGCTGTCGAAGAATTCCTGCAATTCGAGCCGTTCATCACAGGCCCGCGTCGCGATTTCGGCGAACGTGCGGTCAGTCTGCTGGTGGTGGGCGAAGATATCCCCAGTGCGCTCGCCATGATGATGCTGGCCACGGCCGACCCGCAGGCGCGCACGCTGTGCAGCGACCTGATGCACCAGCACATTGATCAACCTTTGGCCGACTGGCTGGGCGGACACGATGCGCTGGCGCGCGCGGTTCAGATCAATTTTCTGTGGATGGGGTATATGGCGGCCCGCCAGGTGCTGCCGCTGCCCGCGCTGAACGGGCCCGTGCTCGATGCAACGCGCCTGTGGCTGGCCGTAACGATCCAGGCGATCGTTGACCTGTAATCAGGCGCCGAGCCTGGCCGCCAGCGCCGCACTGATCGCAACGGGTACGTCGAGTAGCAACTGCGCCATGCCCTTTGCCACCGGATCGAGCGACACATTGGCAAGCACGCCGCCGTCCATCGAATCCTTGACCACGAAATTCAGCGCCGACAGGCCCGGCACGCTGAACGCATCGACTGCGAATGGCTTGTCGCGGTCCAGCACTGCGCCGTAGTGCGCGCCAACCCTTTCCGGGGTCAGCGCTGCTGCGATATAGGGCAGATATTCGGGCGCGCGGGCGATCACCGCGACGTTGAACATGTTGCCCTTGTCCCCGCTCCGCGCCCACGCGAGGCGGATAAGCGGGACGGTCCGGTCAGCAACGGTGTCTTGGGGCAGCGGCGGAAACGCAGGAAGGGCTCCCTCGTGACCGGAATTTTTGGCATCGACCGGCGCGGAAAACGCCACCGGTTGCTCGCCGACGGTTACCGTCTGTGCCACCGCCGATTTGGGAATGAGAAAGCCCGCAATCCCTTGCACCGGTCGGACAGTAGCGCCCAGGCCAAGGCAAATGCCCACCGACATATGACTGATGGCCGATGCCTGTTCACGCACGAGGACTTGCGCGCCTGCGCGATCCGGATGATCCGCGACGAGACGGCATAGCGCAGTCGTCGATCCTTCTCCGGTGCCGCCGATGACATCGCAATGCTTTTTCAGCAGCGGCGGCAGTTGACTTTGGCGCAAGATCGTCTCGGTTCGGGCGAGGATTTCTGTACCGACGCGGCGTGCCTTGGCGCCCGATTCCAGCCCGATGATTGGGATAAGTGCAGTCGCGCGCCAGCCCGCATCGTAGGTCAAACTGGCCTTGAATGTATCCGTTCGTCCAAGCCCGCGCGCGCCGGTCACCGCGACGCCATCGGGCCCGACGCGTTCCAACCGCACGTCTGTGAAATCGCACACCACGTCGGCGACGATATAGCGCTGAGGATCGCTGACTTCATAGAGCAGTTGTTCGGATACGGTTCCGATAGAAACCAGACCGCCAGTTTCCGGCGGCTTGGTCAGGATAAAAGTGCCGTTTGCCTGGCACTCGCCGATCGGCATGCCGATGCCCGCCCAGTCGGGAACGTCGTGCCAGTCGGTGAATGTGCCGCCGGTGACTTGCGCCGAACATTCGAGCAAGTGGCCCACCAGCGTCCCGGCCGCGAGCAAGTCGAAATCGTCCGGCCCCCAGCCGAATTCGTGAATCAGCGCGCCAAGCGCCAGCGCGCTGTCGACCGCGCGACCGGTGATGACGATCTGCGCCCCGGCGGACAACGCGGCGGCAATCGGAAACGCGCCGGTATAGGCAACCAGGCTGTTGATCCGGTCCGCGCGCGCGACCGTGTCGCGGATCGACACACCGTCGAACATGTCTGCGGTTTCGGGCCCAATAAAGTCGCTTTGCTGCGCGGTCAGATTGTCGCCCGCCACGACGCCAATGCGAGGATTCAGCCCCGCATTTGCGGCCGCCTGCTGCAAGGCCTGTGCACAAGCGGCCGGATCGAGCCCGCCGGCATTGGCGATGACCCGGATACCCCGGCCCAGCAGCATGGGCAGATGCGGCAGGATATAACCATCAATGAAATCCGCAGCGAAACCAGCACCCGAACCCTCGGCGATGCCCCGTCCGAGCCCGCCCATCACCGATTCCGACAGAAAGTCAAAGATGATATAATCGAGCGCGGTAGTCTTTGTAAGCAACTGGGCAATGCCTATGCGGCTGTCATTGAAAAAGGCCGTGGCAGCCCCGATCCGGATTGTTCTGGTCATGCCGGATCGCCTTTTATGGGGTGTTGCGTTGGCCACCGGAGTCAGCTTTGCGGCGCGCGCCGTGTCACGGTTTCGCGCAGGATCTGCCAGATCCGCGCATCCACTGCTCGGGCGCCTTCGCCTTCCATGGTCTCGACCGCCTCATGAAGTTCGACCAGCAGCGTGCGCAGCCGATTGTTTTCTTCATCGAGTTCGCTGATCCTCAGTCCCGGATCGGACGAATGCACAGCCTGCGCCAGCCGATCGCCCAGATCGCCGGCCATGTTGGGGCCGACCATGTCTTGTGCGTCGCCGAACAGAGCGCGCAGGGCGGCATTTTCCCAAACCCGTACTGCCGCGGCGTCGTCCACTGCATTGGCGCTGATCGTGATCAGCATCGCCGCCAGCCGGGCGGCTTCGCTCGCAAAGGAATCGTCCAGGGCAGGGGCGATCCGGTCGCGCAATGTTGCCGCCACGCCATGCAGCACGACTTCCAGTGTGAGGCTCACGTGCCATTCCCCCGCGCTATTTTTGTCGGGTTGGCCATCATGTCCAGGATCAGCTTGCGATGGAAATGACCGGCCCTGATCCCCGACATGGCCACGACCATTTCACGCGCTGGCCCATGGGTAAAACTCGCCTCGGCTGTGGCCCAGATCGCGCTGGCCTTGACCGCCGAAAACAGCCGCCACCAGTCCAGCGCGGCGCGATCCACGGCGAACCCGCTTGCCTGCTCCCATTCGGTCAGGCCTGGTTCCAGTGGCAGATGGCGGGTCATTGGCCAGAATGGATCGATCGCCCAGGCCACGTCCTCCAGCGGATCGCCAATGTGGCACATTTCCCAATCGAGTATCGCACTGATCCGCCCGTCGGGGGTGAAAAGAAAGTTGCCGGCGCGATAATCGCCGTGGACGATTGCGGGTTTGATGGTGGGCGGCGGCGGATTGCGGCGCAGCCAGCGGATGGCGGCGTGGACCGCGGGCTCGATCACGCCTTCGTTTTTCCGGTAGATCGCTTCCCACCAATCCAGTTCGCGTGACCAATATTCGCCTGTTACAGATCCGTTGCGCAGATCGTGCAGACCCAGCGCGCGATGGTCGATCGCGGCCAGGGTGCCCAGATGCTGCCAGAACTGGCGCGCAATTTTTTCGCCGTGGCCTTCATAGGGATCGGTCGAGGTGTAGAAATGGCCAGGCTTGCCGGGCATCATGTCCATGACGAAAAAAGGCCGGTCCAGCCAGCGCGGATCTGCCTCGAAATAATACACCGCCGGCACCGGCACGCCGCGGCCTGCCAGCGCATGATAGACCGTGTATTCGATGTCGCGCTCGGCCACGACAAGCCCGGACGGCGGCGCGCGGCGCAAGATCAGCCGGCGTTCGATGGTCTGGCTAGCGGTGGTTTGGCTGTTGGTAGTCTCGCCTGCCTCTCGCCACCGCGCCCGCAGCCGATAGGTTTCCTGACTGCTGCCACCCTGGATTCGGCGAAATTCATCGATTTCGATATCTCGTGCCGCCGGCATGCGGTGCGCGAGATAGGCCGCGATGCGGGGTTCCATATCGGTCATGGTGCGTCGAACATGGCTGTGTAACCACGCGCGCGGTTCGGCCCCATGCTCAGCGTTTCAAATGTCCCGGTTCCGCCGATCGACCGCCCTTCCGGGGTTTGCATCGTCAATCGGGCAAAGGCCTGGTTGTGTACCCAGGGCGGGCCAAATCCCGTCACTTCGCTTTTGCGGATCTCGTCATAGCCGATGGCGAGTGGGCCTTTGTTGATGCCGTGCCCCCAATCGGGATGCATGTAGCCAATACCCGACAAATAGGTTCGTTCGCCCATCTCCGCGGTGATGCGCCACGCGTTGCCCGCGTCATCGAAGGCAGAGATCACCGCGCTGACCGGCCAGCGCGTTCCTGGATGGTCGCGCGTTGCGACGGATGCGGCATGCAAGTGCTCAGTACGCCCGTCGTCATGAACCATCACCAGGCCGCGATGCCAGATGGTGCCATGCTCGTCCTCGTTGAGGTAAAAGTGCAGCACGCGGTCTTCGAAGTGGGCGGGCACCCAGTACCAGTGGAATTGCCGGCTGGGCACAGGCACCATCTCTTGCGGATCACGCAGGCCCACAGCGCGTATGCCCCACGACCGATCGCGGCATCCGATCATGCCCACCGCTTGCGCGTCGATTTTCTGGCCGCCAGCGCACAGCCATCCGGTATACCGACCCATCTGGGCCAGACGACTGAAATCCATTGTGATGCGCGGGCCACTGCGCCGAGTCGAACGCGCCTCTTCGATTGGCGCGTGCCGGCATTCGAACACCAGATCGGCGGCAATCGCGTGCGCATTGTCCTCGATGACCAACCGCAATCGCTTGAGCGGCTCGAGTATATCGACCCGAATTGGCCCAACTTGAATGTCCATCCGTTCCATATGCATATGGCGCGAAGCACGCAGGTTATGCTGGACGTCGCCGATCCGAACCGAAAAGGCGGCATCCATAATATTCAAATTGGGGTATACGCCCAGTCCAAACACGAAAAATACCGTGCCATCGGCCGAATAGCCGTTGAAGAAAAAGCGGTCGTAAAAATTCCGCTCTGACCCCGCAATTGCGATCGGGTCAGGGGTCTGATGGATCGGAAATTCATCGGCCTTGGTCAGCACGCTGTTGCCGTTCCCAGGGATCAGCCGCGATCCTTCATGACTTCGCGCACCCGGGCCACGATCGAAGCCTTGTGCGGCATCTGCTTGGCCTCGATCTCCTTGGAAAAGCTGATCGGGGTGTAATAGGCGCCAAACCGCGAGGCCGGCGCTTTCAGGATCGGGAACAGTTCCTCGTTGATGGTCGAGGCGATTTCCGAACCCAGCCCGCAGAATTCGGTCGCGGCATGGACAACCAGCGCGCGGCGGGTCTTTTTGACCGAATCCAGCACGCGGTGGTAATCGAGCGGCATCAGCGAGCGCAGATCGATGACTTCCGCGCTGATCCCTTCCTTTGCCAGTTCTTCGGCGGCTTCGAGGCACTGGTTGACTTGCCAGCCGAACGAAATCAGCGAAATGTCCGTGCCTTCGCAACGCACTTTGGCGACGCCGAACGGAATCCGGTATTCGCCCAGCGGCACCTCGACCTTTGGCGCGCTGAACAGCATCGCCATCGATTCCAGGTGGACGCACGGATCTTCGTCAAAAATGCACGTGGACAGCAGACCATAGGCATCGAGCGTGGTCGACGGATACGCGATTTTCAGTCCCGGCACATGCAGCAACCACGATTCCAGCGACTGGCTGTGCTGTGCGCCAAAGCCGCCAAGGCCGCCAGCGGTCAGGATGCGCATGGTCATCGGCACATTGGTTGCGCCGCCCGACATGTAGCGCTGCTTGGCGGCATGGTTGGATATCTGGTCCATTGTCACGCCGATGAAATCGCAGAACATCAGTTCGGCAACGGGACGCATGCCGACCAGCGCCGCGCCGGTGGCCGCGCCGATGATTGCCTGTTCGGCGATCGGGGTTGGGCGCACGCGATCGGCGCCGTATTTGGTCTGCAGGCCTGCCGTCGTCTTGAATACGCCGCCTGGTGGGTCGCCGATGTCTTCGCCCAGCAGGAATACGCCGGGATCGGTCGCCAACGCATGGTCCTGCGCGGCGATGATCGCCTCGTACATCATCATTGACCGGGTCTCGCCGGATACCGGCGCTTCTTCGGCACGCACTGGATGGACGCCGCGTCGTGGCACATCGGCGACATCGGCATAGACGTCGTTGAACATGTCGTCTTCACCGATCGGCTCGCTGGCCGAGGCATAAGCGATCGCTTCGGCCACTTCGGCCGCCGCTGCGCCATCGATTTCGGCCAATTCGGCTTCGGTCAGAATGCCGGCGTCGAGCAACAGCGCGCGAGTCTTGGGCACCGGCCAGTCCAGCCGGCCCGCTGCGAGTTCGTCTTTGGTCAGCAGTTCGTTCGGCGCAAATCCGGCGTGGGTGCCCAGCCGCAATGTCACCGCCTCCACAAAGGCGGGGCCTTTGCCGGCGCGCACATCGGCAACCACTTCGGTCATCACCGCATGGAAGGCGGCGGGATCGTTGGCGTTAACCTTCACACCCTTGAACCCGAGCGCGGTGGCGCGACCTGCGAAATCCGCCCCGGCAGTATAGTCGGGAATTTTGGTGTATTCGCCGATCTGGTTGTTCTGGCAGACAAAGATTATCGGCAGTTTCCAGGCGCCGGCCAGGTTCATCGCTTCGTGCACCGCGCCGATGCTGGTCGCGCCATCGCCAAAATTGACGATCGTAACCCGGTCCTCATGACGCAGCTTTGCCGCCAAAGCGAGGCCATTGGCGATCGGCGCACCCGCACCGACAATCGCGGTGGTCAGCATCGATCCGCTGGTCGGGTCGGAAATGTGCGGCGATCCGCCTTTGCCTTTGTTCAGCCCGTCCTTGCGCGACATCGCCTCGGCAAACAGACCTTTTAGCGGCACGCCCTTGGCGACCTGGTCGTGGATGCCGCGATAGATCGTGACCATATAATCGTTTGCGTCGGTCAGTGTTGCGATGGTCGCGGGAATCGCTTCTTGTCCGGTCATCGGCCAATACGTGAACTGGAACCGACCGGCAGACAGGCCTGCGCGGATCGCTTTGTCGACTTCATGGATGCGTGACATCTGGCAATAGATCTTGACGAGCACGTCGGGGTCGATGCCGAGATTTTTCTGTAACGTGTCCACTGACATGGGAGGGTCCTTTTCCTGCGAGACACGCACCTGATGGCCTGATCCGCTGACAATTCCGGGCGATGAAATTTGCGAACAGAGGTCACCGTCCGCTCCATCGAAGCGCCCTTGGCATACGTTTCGAACCTAACCTTGTCGACACGGCCACCGCCTTGCTGGCTCTGGCACGGCAGGTTTCGCCCCGGCGATGTCTTGGAGGCAGGGCGGGGAGACCGCGTCTCGACCAACGGCGCCGGCCTGGGTACAAGCGCAGGCTGAATCATACGAGGCGCCACCTGTTCATGCCCGACCCGTTGATATCTGAAACCAGGATCACGCCCGAACTGCAACGCCGCCGCAATCAGCGCGGTGAAGGCGGGCTGCTCAAAGGCGAAGTGATCCGGGCCGCGATGCGCATTCTCGACCGCGCGCCGGCGACCGAACTCAGCTTGCGCATGGTGGCACGAGAGGCGGGCATTGCCGCGCCTTCGATCTATCCGCACTTCAAGGACGTAAAGGCCCTGATGACCGCAATCGTACGCGATTGCTGGCGTCAACTGGGCGATGAAATGGCCCGCGCGGCGGCTGCGATAGAGACGCTTGATCCCATTGAAACGCTCAAAGCGCAAATGTCGGCCTATGTCCGTTATGCGATGGAACGACCGTCACGGTATCAGTTGCTTTTCGCGTTGCCGCAGCTGGAACTTGACGTTTTGCGGGGCCTGCCGGGCACGGTTCAGCCAGCTTATCGCAACGTGACGGAAACGCTGGAGCGATATGTTGCGACCGGCAAGTCGCTGCCGTGGGGCGATGCGATCGATGTCGCGATGTTCATCATTTCGATCGCACATGGCCGAATTGCGTTGGCGCAGACGGCTCCGCACATCCGCGGCAACGCTCCTGTCGGGGTCGAGCGGTTCGTTATCGAGACGCTCGATCGCGTATTTCGGGCCTAGCTGCAACTTGCATCCGGTTGCCACCTATCGGGTCATAAGCTAACACCTGTTAGCAGAAGGTGCCTGCCGCACCCGGACCGGGTCGCGCAGGGAAAGCCGGTGGAGGAACAACCGTGTCGCAAAATCGCCGTCTGGAAGGCAAAGTCGCGATCATTACCGGGGCCAGCAAAGGCACCGGAGCGGTCATGGGCAAGCAGTTTGTTGCGGCCGGCGCGAAAGTGCTGATGGTCGCGCGCAGCGAAAATGCGGTGATCGAGGCGGCGCTGGCCGCGGGCGAGGGCGCGATCGGAATGCGCGCCGACGTGACCAATGAAGCCGACGTGGCGGCGATGGTCGACCGGGCGCTCCAGGAATTCGGTCAGGTCGATATCTTGCTCAACAATGCGGTCATTCCGGGCAAGGACCTGCATGTGTGGGAACAGACGCTTGAAAACTGGAATGCGGTTTTCGCGATCTGCATTACCGCGCCGATGCTGGCCTCGCGCGAAGTGCTCAAGCGCTCGATGCTGGAGCGCAAGACCGGGTCGATCATCAATTTCTCGTCAACCGCCGGGTGGACCGGCATGCCGCGCAAATCGCACTATGTGTCGTCAAAGGCCGGGCTGCGCGCGCTGACCAAAGTGATCGCGACCGAAGCCGGCCCTTATGGCGTGCGTTGCAACTGCCTGGTTCCCGGCGGGATCGAAACCGATCTGTGGACCAATTGGGGCAAGCGCATGTCTGCTGAGCAGGGCATCACGTTTGAAGAGTGGAAGGTCAAGGCGCTGCGCGACGTACCGTTGCGCACCATTTCTCAACCTGAAGACATCGGCAATCTCGCGCTGTTCCTGGCCAGCGACGAAAGCCGCACGATCACTGGCCAGTCAATCAACTGCGACGCAGGTTCGATCATGATCGGCTGATCTGAGTCTCTGTTATCGCGTGATTTATTGCAAAAAACCGGTTCCCACTTTTTTGCATCACGCTTGAAGAGGAATGCGAGATGGATAACAGCATTGCCGCCTCGCTCGAGGCGCGCCTGGGCAAACTGGAAGATCAGTTGGCGATCTATCAGGTCATCAATGGCTATGGCTATGCGGTGGATGGACTGAACGCCGCTGCGGTCGGTGAATGCTTTGTCGATGATGGCATCTATGCTGTTGGCGATATCGGCGAAATGAAGGGCCGCGAAAGGATCGAGGCGATCACCCGCGATCCCGGCCATCTGGCCTATGTCGGTGCCGGTTGCGCCCATATGTCGACTGTCCCCCATGTTGTGATCGACGGGGACAAGGCCGTTGCGACGTGTCACACGATGGTGGTCATGCACGGCGAAGACGGTTTTTATATTGGCCGGCTCAGCGCTTCGCGGCTCCAACTGAACCGCCAGAGCGAGGGCGGGTGGAAAATCGTGCATCGCCAGAATTACATGCTGAACGGAGACCCTGCGGGTTCCACTCTGCTCGGTCGGCTCAAGGAAGGCCCGGCCGCCTGACCGTGGTCTTTGTCTACCCGGTTAAATTGCAATACCATTGCAGCAATACGCTCAAGCCACGGCTGGCAGCGTGATGACAACAAGGAAATCGTCTATGAAGTTTTCTATGGGCATTCCGATCGGGGATATCAATCCAGGAGAATTCCAGACTGCAGCGGCGGTTGACGAAATGGGCCAGGCGATGGAAGCGGCGGGCGTGGATGCGTGCTATGTCACGGATCATCCCGCGCCATCGTCGGCATGGCTGCATTCGGCCGGGCTGGGCCATGATGCGCTCGATCCGTTTGCCGGGCTGTCGTTCATTGCGGCGGTCACGACCAAGCTGATGTTGCAGACCAACATCGTCGTGCTGCCCTATCGTAACCCGTTTATCACCGCCAAAGCCGCAGCAACGGTGCAAGTGCTGTCGGGCGGCCGGTTGATCATGGGCACCGCGCCCGGATACCAGAAAGGCGAATTCGAAGCACTCGGTGTCGATTTCCACAAGCGCGGCGCGATCATGGACGATTCGCTCGACACCATTCGCCTGGCCTGGGCGGGCGGCGAAGTGATCAAGGAAGGTCGCGGTTACAACGCCGCCGGCAATGAACCGCGGCCTGCGCCCGGCGTGCCCATTCCGGTGTGGATCGGCGGCGCGAGCGATGCGGCGGTCAAGCGCGCTGCGCGCGCCGGCGACGGCTGGTGCCCGTTCTTTTCGGACCCCCGTCAGAGCGCGATCAACCAGGAAAACGCGGTCCGCTCGGTCGAACATCTGCGCGAACGGCTGGACCAGATCTCTGAACTGCGTGCAGAATACGGACGCAGTGGCCCGTTCGATGTCGAAATTGGACCACGCGAAAAGCTGCGTTTTGGCAAATCCGATGGCTTGCAGGAGTATATCGACGCGATCGGCGTTCTGGCCGAGGCAGGTGTCACCTGGGCGATGGTCGAACCGCCGCATCCGAGCCGCGCGGCCTATCTGGAAAACGTGCAGTGGTTCGGGGAGGAAGTGATTGCGCGGATCTGACCTGCGGCCGGTGACAATTGCCCCCGACGCACCTGCGTCGGAGATCGAGGCGATTGTTGCAGAGACGTCGCTTGGCGCCCTGATGCAGGCGGCAGAACAGGTGACGATCGGCCATCACGGGCCGCTCGTCACCTATTCGCGCAAAGTGTTCATTCCGTTGACGCGGCTGTGCCGAGATGTCTGTCATTATTGCACCTTTGCCACGACGCCGCGCCTGGCGGGCAAGGCCTACCTCGACGCCGACGAAGTGCTCGCGATTGCGCGCGCCGGGGTGGCGGCCGGCTGCCGTGAGGCACTGTTCACGCTGGGCGACCGGCCCGAATTGCGCCATCCGGCGGCGCGTGCTGCGCTGGACGCGATGGGTCATGCCGATACGCTGTCGTATCTGCGCGAGATGGCGGCGCTGGTCTTGCGCGAAACCGGGTTGCTGCCGCACCTTAACCCCGGCGTGATGAACGATGCCGATTTTACCGCGCTGCGTCCCGTGGCCGCGTCGATGGGGCTGATGCTGGAGAGCACGTCGGAGCGCTTGTCCAAGCGCGGCGGTCCGCATTTCGGATCCCCCGACAAGGCGCCTGCCGTGCGGCTTGCCACGATCGAGGCGGCGGGCCGGGCTGGCGTGCCCTTTACCACCGGGATTCTGATCGGCATCGGGGAAACCCGCGCCGAACGGATCGACGCGCTGGTCGCGATCCGCGATCTGCACCGTCGGCACGGGCATATCCAGGAAGTGATTGTCCAGAATTTCAGGGCCAAGCCGGATACGCGCATGGCCGATCACCCCGAGCCGTCACTCGAAGAGCATCTGTGGACGGTCGCCGTTGCGCGGCTGATCCTGGGCGGTGCGATGACCATTCAGGCCCCGCCCAATTTGCAAGGCGACGGGTTGGCGCAACTGCTGGCCGCCGGGGTCAATGACTGGGGCGGTGTATCACCGGTCACGCCGGATCATGTAAATCCCGAAGCACCATGGCCGCAGCTCGATGCTTTGGCCGAAGTCACCGCCGCGACCGGGCGTCATCTGGCCGAACGGCTGGCGATCGGCCCCGTCTTTGCGCGGGAACCCGATTTGTGGCTGGATCGGGCGCTCGTCCCCACTGTGCGGCGCGCTGTGGATGCGCGCGGCCTGCCGGTGGTCGAACACTGGCGCGCCGGTGGACAAGTGCCGCCTCCGACAATCCTGCGCGAGGGCCGTACGCTGGTATCGGCGGCAATCGAGGACATCATCGCTCGCGCCGGTGAGCGGCTGACCGAGCGCGATATCGTCACGCTATTCTCCGCCGAAGGGCCCGACGTGGCGCGCATCGCGGAGGCTGCCGACATGTTGCGCGCGCAGACCGCGGGCGAAACCGTGACCTTCGTGGTCAACCGCAATATCAACTACACCAACATCTGCCTGCACCGCTGCACCTTCTGCGCGTTTTCCAAAAGCGGGACGAAGGATCTGCGTGGGCCCGCCTATGTCCTTCCCGACGAAGAAGTCGGCCGCCGTGCCGCCGAAGCAGTGGCGCGCGGCGCGACGGAAGTGTGCATGCAGGGCGGCATTCACCCCAAGTTCGATGGCCACACCTATCACCGCTTGCTGCAGGCCGTGAAATCCGCTGCGCCCGACATCCATATTCATGCGTTTTCGCCGCTCGAAATCGCGCATGGTGCGAAAAGCCTGGGTGAACCGCTGCACCGATATCTTTCGCGATTGAAAGACGCCGGATTGGCGACTTTGCCGGGAACGGCGGCCGAAATCCTCGATGACGAAGTGCGGGCGGTGATCTGCCCCGACAAGGTCAATACGGCGCAGTGGCTCGACGTGATGCGCGCGGCACACGACGTCGGGCTGCGGTCGACCGCGACGATCATGTTCGGCCATGTCGATGGGTATCATCACTGGGCGCGGCACTTGCTGGCGATCCGCGATCTGCAGGCGGAAACCGGCGGGTTCACCGAATTCGTTCCGCTGCCGTTCGTCCATATGGAGGCGCCGATGTGGCGCAAGGGCCTGTCGCGATCGGGTCCGAGCTTTCGCGAGGCGCTGCTGATGCACGCGGTTGCGCGGCTGGTGCTGCACCCGCTGATCCCCAATATTCAGGCAAGCTGGGTCAAGCTGGGCCCTGATGGCGTGGTCGCTGCGCTGCGCGCCGGGGTCAATGATCTGGGCGGCACGCTGATGGACGAATCGATCACCCGAGCCGCCGGCGGCCGGAACGGCCAGTTGTGCGGGCAGGATCAGATGGCCGAAATCGCCGCGCGAGCGGGGCGCCCGCTGGCGCAACGGACAACAACCTATGGCGCAATAGTTGCGCCGCAAACCAAGATGGCAGGAGCAATATTGTGAGTGACGGATACCAGGGGACGATCGCGATCGTCGGCGGCAGCGGCGATCTCGGCTCTGCCATCGGGCGGCGTCTCGCCAAGGCCGGGCGCAAGGTGATCGTCGGATCGCGCGCATTGGACAGCGCTGTCGCTGCGGCAGAACGGCTGGGCTTTGGCATGATCGGAATGGCCAATGCGGATGCCGCCGCTGCGGCCGACCTGGTGATCGTTACCGTACCGTTCGCCGCGCAAGAAGCGACTCTGGCCGGGATCGCCGCGCATGTGGCGGGCAAGATCGTGGTCGATACCACCGTGCCGCTGGTGCCGCCGCGCGTGATGCGCGTGCAATTGCCGCCCGAAGGCTGTGCAGCGGCCAAGGCGCAGGGCTTGCTGGGCGCGGGCGTCACCGTCGTCTCGGCATTTCACAATGTTGCCGCGCACAAGCTGATCAAGGACGAGGATGTCGCATGCGATGTGCTGGTGTTCGGCGATGACAAGGCCGCGCGCGCCACGGTCGTAGGCCTGGTGCGCGATTGCGGGTTGCGCGGATTGCATGGCGGCGCGCTGGTCAATTCGGCGGCGGCCGAGGCGTTGACCTCGATCCTGATTTTCCTCAACAAGACGTATGCCGTTGACGGCGCGGGCATCCAGATTACGGGTGACTTGACTGAACCTGCATGATGCGGTCGGCATGGGCGAGCTTATGCAGCCAGTTGTGATCTACCCGGTGACGGGCCTGCAGGAAATCCGGCCCGGCGATGATCTGGCGGGATTGCTGGTCGCGTCGCTGGATGCCGCCGGGCTGACACTCGAGCCTGAAGACATCCTGGTCGTTACATCCAAAATCGTGTCGAAGGCCGAGGGTCGGTTTGCTGACCTGCAAGATGCTGTTCCGGGCGCGGAAGCCTTGCGCCTTGCCGCGATCACGCGAAAGGAGCCCAGGCTGGTGGAACTGGCACTGAGCGAAGCCAGCGGTGTGGTCCGCGCAGCGCCCCATGTCCTCATACTGCGGCACCGGCTGGGGCATGTCATGGCCAATGCCGGGATCGATCAGTCCAATCTGGGGCCCGATGGAGGCGGCAAAGTGTTGCTGCTGCCGATCGATCCGGACAGATCGGCCACGACGCTTCGCGAGACAATCACCACGCGGACGGGCGTTGCTCCGGGCGTGGTTATATCCGACAGCTTTGGGCGGCCGTGGCGCATGGGGGTAGTCAATGTCGCAATCGGGGCCAGCGGGCTTGAGGTGCTGATAGACAAACGCGGAGAGCGCGATCGCGATGGCCGGATCATGGAAGTGACCCAGATTGCCGTTGGCGACATGATCGCGACGGCGGCGGGCATGGTCTGCGGCGAGGGAGCCGAAGGTGTGCCGGCGGCGCTGGTGCGCGGATATGGCGAGGCGCAGGGCGACCTTCCTGCCTCTGCTCTGCTCCGCCCGGTCGAACAGGATCTGTTTCAATGAATGGATGTGTTGTCGTGCTGACCGGCGGGGTGGGCGGGGCCAAGCTTGTGCTCGGTTTGCAACAGGTCATCGATCCTGCGCTGATCACAGCCGTGGTCAACACCGGGGATGATTTCACCCATCTGGGTTTGCGCATTTCGCCCGATATCGACACTTTGCTGTATACGCTGGCCGGCTTGGCCAATGCGGCGCAGGGCTGGGGGCGTGAGGGCGAAAGCTGGGGCTTTATGGCGGCGCTGCGCGGATTGGGCGGGGAAGACTGGTTTGCGCTGGGCGATGGCGATCTGGCGCTGCATGTTTTGAGGACGATGCGATTGGCGCGTGGCGACACGCTATCAGCGATTACCGCTGATTTTGCGCGGTCATGGGGCATCGGCATCACCATGCTGCCGATGAGCGACAACGCCGTTGGCACACACCTTGAAACCGACGAGGGCGTGCTGCCGTTTCAGCGCTACTTTGTCGAGCGGCGCTGCGCCCCGGTGGTCAAACAGGTCACGTTCGAAGGAGCGGCGCAGGCTGCGCCGGCGCCCGGTGTCATCGAGGCTATCCTGGCCGATGACACGGTCGCCATCCTGATTGCGCCGTCCAATCCCTATCTCAGCGTCGATCCAATTTTGGCCGTGCCGGGCATTCGCGACGCGTTGTGCGCCGCGCGCGCGCCGGTTGTTGCGGTCTCCCCGATCGTCGGCGGCGATGCGGTCAAAGGCCCGACGGCCAAGCTGATGCGCGAGCTGGGCAAACCGGTCTCCGCGCAAGCCGTGCGCGCGCATTATGGCGACATGCTTGACGGCATGCTCGTCGACGAGCGCGATGGCGAGACCGCGCTCGATATTCCCCACCGGTCGCTGGACACGTTGATGCTGTCGCTGGATGACCGGGTGCGTGTCGCAAAAGCGGCTCTGGCTTTGGCCGAGCAACTCCGGTGACCGCGTGGCACGCGGTGGTGCTGATCAAGCCGGTGGCCGAGCGCAAGACGAGGCTGCGCGAAGCGCTGTCGTGCGAGACGATAACGGCGCTGACCGACCGGATGTTGCACCATGTGCTGGATGTGCTGTTGCACGTCGATGCGATCGGGTCAGTCTCGCTGCTGGCAACGGAGCCGCTATCGGCTTGGCAGGGCCGCTGGATTGCGGATCCCGGCGCTGGTCTGAACGCGGCGCTGGCGGCCGCCGCCACTACGGTGCCGGACCGTCTGGTGATCGTGCATGCGGATCTTCCGGGGTTGCACCGCGACGATATCGCCGCGCTGATTGCGGCGGCAAACGCAGGAGCCGCACTGGCGCCCGATCGCCGGGGCACCGGGACCAATGCGATGGCTTTGCGCGACGCACGCGGCGCGTTCTTCGGTTTCGGGCCGGACAGCTTCGCGCGCCATTGCGCGGCTTATCCTGGTGCGGGCGAAGTGCGCCGCGCCGGTCTCGCCCTAGATATCGATCTGCCGGACGATCTGGCGCTTGCGATTGCGCGCGGTCATGTGCCTGATTTGGGTTGAGCTGCGGGCGGTATCGCCCCGGCGATAAACCTATCGCCGCCACAGTGCGCCGCTGGTCCCGCGCATCCGCTGTTGTTACATTGCGTCACAACAACAAGCCTGACGTGTGGAGAGATGCCATGGAAATTCGCATTCTGATCAAGAATGGCACGGTCGTCGACGGATCGGGCGGCCCTGCTTATGCAGCGGATGTGCGCATGGCGCGCGGATTGATTGTCGAAGTCGGCCAGAATTTGCATGCGTCCAAGGGCGAACGTGTCGTGGATGCGACGGATTGCTATGTGACCCCCGGCCTGATCGAAACGCATAACCATTGGGACGGCGGGGTTTGGTGGATGCCAAACCTTGAGCCGCTGCCGGGATATGGCGCGACGACGTCGATCAACGGCAATTGTGGCTTTTCGCTGGCGCCCGCGCCCAGCCGTCCCGAGGACGTGCAGGACGTGATCGACATCTTCAACTACTTCGAGGACATTCCCGAAGAGCCGATGCGTCAGATCGTGCCGTGGGACTGGCACAAGTGGAGCGAATACAAGGCCTCGATGCAGGCCAAGGTGAAAGTGCCGCTCAATTATGCAGCATTTTGCGGCCATATCCCGATGCGCCTGTGCGTGATGGGGCAGGAAGCATGGACGCGAGCAGCAACTGCGGATGAAATCCGCCAGATGTGCGTGTTGCTCGATGATGCGCTTGCCGCAGGGGCGATGGGCCTGTCGACCAACTTCCTCGATTATGACAAGTTTGAACGCCCGCTGCCCTCGCAGCAGGCCGACGATGCGGAAATTTCGGCATTGATGGCGGTGATCGCCCGTTACCCTGGCGCGACGTTCCAGATCATCCTCGATTACTTCATGCGGATGACTGCCAACGATACGCTGGAACGGATGGGGCACCTGGCCAGGCAGGCGGGTATCCGTATGCAGTGGGCGGGCATGCCCACGCTGGAATACATGGCGCCGCAACTGGCGCGCGCCGAAGAGCTGCACGCGCAGTTCAAGGCTGAAGGGCTGGATATCTACACCAGCTTCAACGTGATTTCGCCGACCTCTGTGATCAATTTCGGACGCACGCTGGTGTTCGGCCAGAACGGCAATCCGGTATGGCAGGACCTCGTCAATCAACCGACCTGGGCTGCCAAAGCGGCGATGCTGGGCGATGATGCGTGGCGGGCAAAAGCGCGCGACGCCTGGGAAAAACAATTTCCGCATTCCTATCTGCATCAGCCTTCGGCACTGTTCCTGCGCGAAAGCGAATCCGGCTTTGGTCCGATCGGCGTGACGCTGGCGGACTATATGGCAGAAACCGGCGTGACTCATGCTTCCGATGCGATGGCCGACTGGGTGCTGGCCAATGGACAGGAATCGACGATCCTGAAAAAGTCCTGGGAAAAGAGCGAGGCGATCCTCAACAAGCTGCTGGAGGACACGCATTCGCTCGCGAACGTGTCCGACGCCGGTGCGCATGGCAAACTGTTCTGCGGCGCAGGCTACAATGTGTTCCTGCTCACCGACTATGTGCGCGATCGAAAGGTCATTTCGATCGAGCAGGGCGTGCATATGCTGACGGGCCGTCTGGCCGACTTTTTCGGGCTTTGCGATCGCGGCCATATCGAGGTCGGAAAAGTTGCCGATATTACCGTGTTCAATCTTGACGAGATCGAAATGCGCCCCGAACGCAAGACGTTCGACGTGTGGGATGGGACGGGCGGGCGGACGTATCGCTATACCCGCGATCCCGCTCCGATGCGCCTGACGCTGGTAAACGGCGAACCGACATTCGATCGCGGCGAATTTACCGGACGTTATCCGGGCGAATTCATCGGCCCGGTGCAGGCGCTTGCGCTGGCCCAGGCGGCTGAATGACGGGGCTGGCGGCGGCATCGTCCGCGCCTTCCGATATTGGCGACGGAGCGCTGGCGATCTACAATCGCCGGCGCAAGGTCGACAACCGCGAACGGTTGCTGGCGGCGGCCATGCAACTGTTTTGCGATCGGGGTTATCTGGCGGTTTCGGTGGACGACATCGCCACGGCGGCCGGCCTGAGCCGGATGACACTGTATCGGCATTTTGGCGGCAAGGGTGATCTTGCAGCCGAATTGTTCCGATGCAGCGCGAAACGGGCCGAGCCAAGGCTGTTGCAGATCGGCATCGCCGAGTATGTTCGGCACGAGGTTGTTGTCGCGTGGATCGCCTCGCTGTTCGACATGGACCGGGCCAATGCCCAGGTCCTGCGCGTGTTCATTCAGGCGACCGTCGAAAATGGTTTCAGCGAAAGCGCGCAGGAATGGATTTCGAACCTCATCACCATGCTGGGGACCACAATTCCGGCTTTTTCGATTGATCGCGCAGATCCGGACCAACGCCGTCGCTGGCTTGAGGCTTGGCTGCTGCTTTATGAAATTCTCGACCAGAGCAATCATGCTGCTCTGAATTCCGGCGTTTCGGGCGATCCACTGGTGATCGACATTCTGGCGGAGCGGTTCTGCCGCTTTGTCTCCGTACCTTTGGAGCGCCGCGGAAATGCTTGAACATCTGGGATACGCCGGTCGGCGCGTCGTCGTAACGGGCTGTGCTACGGGTATCGGGCGCGAAGTGGCGCGGCTGCTGTTCGAGGCTGGTGCGCATGTTCATGGGCTGGATCATGTGCCGACCGATTTGCCGGTTGGGGCGTTTCAACTCACCGATCTGCGCTATCAGCACTCGATCGACGCGGCTGTGGACGCGATAACCGGGCCAGTGGACGCGTTGTTCGCGTGCGCCGGATTGCCGCCGATGCGGCCTCAGATCGAGGTCATGACCGTCAACTTCATTGCCGTGCGCCATTTGGCCGACCAATTGCTTGGTCGAATGACTCCAGGCGCGGCGATCGTGGGTGTCGGGTCCAACGGCGGCGCTGGTTGGCGCAACCACCTTGCCGAAATCCGCGAACTGCTTGCCACGACCAGTTTCGCCGAAGGGGTGGAATGGTGCGCAGATCATCCAGCTTCGATCGCCAATGCTTATGGCTTCTCAAAGGAGACGCTGGCGGTCTGGACGATGCAGCATTGCGCGGCGACCATCGCACACGGCGTGCGGCTCAATTGTACAAGCCCGGGTGCGGTCAAGACGCCGATGCTCGACGAGATTGCCACGGTCGCGCCGGCGGCCGCGATCGATGCCGTGGCGCAGCCGATCGGCCGTTGGTCATCAGCAACCGAGCAAGCCTGGCCATTGCTGTGGCTGGGCAGTCCGCTTTCGAGCTACATCAACGGCGTCGATCTGCCTGTGGATGGTGGCTTTCGTGCGGGCCAGACTTTGCGGGAATGACCAGAATTTTTGGGATAAAATTGTGAGCAGCATCGACTGCCATATCGTCGTTGCAGGCGCAAGCGGCGTGATCGGCGCAGCGGCTGTCGAACATTTTGCCGCGATGCCCGGCTGGTCGGTCACCGCATTATCACGGCGTCGCCCGATAGTCGCCAGCGGCCGCGCATTTGCGCATGTTGCTGTTGATCTGGAGGAGACCGATGGTTGTGCTGCTGCATTGGACCGCCTGCCGCCAGTGACTCATGTGGTTTACGCAGCCGCGCGCGAAGCGCCGGGGCTGGTGCGGGGTTGGACGGATGATACGCTGATTGCGGCCAACGGGCGCATGTTTGCCAATCTGCTCGATCCGCTCGCCGCGCGCGGAGGTCTTTGTCACGTGTCGTTGCTGCAGGGTGCGAAGGCCTATGGCGCGCATCGTCACCCCGTTTCCGTGCCTTTGCGCGAGGATCGGCCGCGTGACGAACACGCCAATTTTTACTGGTTGCAAGAAGATCACTTGCGCAAACGCGCGGAGCAGGCCGGGTTCGACTGGACGATCTGGCGCCCGCAAGTTCTGCTGGGCGGTGTCGCTGGTGCAGCGATGAACCCAGTGGCTGCGATCGGCGCTTATGCTGCGATCTGCCGAGAGCAGGGGCGTCCTTTTGTCTATCCGGGCCCAGGCGCCGGGTTGATGGAAATGGTCGATGCCGCTTTGCTGGCCGAGGCATTTGGCTGGGCAATCGATGCTCCGGGCGCGTCCCATCAGACGTTCAATGTGACCAACGGCGATGTGATGGTGCTCGTTGATGCCTGGCCGGGACTGGCGGCCTCGCTGGGCCTCACGGACCAAGGCGCGCCGCCCGTCAGCCTGTCCGCATTCTTTGCCGAGGACACCAGCATCGCGGCGTGGGCGCGACTGGCCGAGCGGCATGGCTTGGCCGTGCGCGACCTGCCTGTGCTGCTGGGCCAATCGCACTGCTATCTCGACTTGCTGTTGGGCCCACGGATTTCTGCAAAAGCGGTGCCGGTGCTGTTGAGCACGATCAAGTTGCGTCAGGCCGGTTTTGCGGCGTGCCGGGACAGTGCCGCCAGCCTGACACACTGGTTGGGCCGCATGACCGAATTGAACCTGCTTCCCCCGTTGTTCCAAAGGGACTTTGCATGACCGAAGCGAACGCGCTCGACCACTTGTTCAACGGCCTGGCGACGGGCGACCTTGCTTTGTCGCGCGCTGCGCTGGCTCCTGACGCGCGGCTTTGGCACAGTTTCGACGGCATTGCCCATGATCGGGAGGCGACGCTGGCCAACTTTGCCTCTGTGATTGCGGCTTTTCCGGAACGACGGTTTGACGATATCAGGCGCCAGCCCACGCCGATCGGGTTTGTCCAGCAGCATGTGATGGCGGTCAAAACCGCCGAGGGGCGCGCACTAGCCTGGCCGGTCTGTGTGGTCGTCCGCATCGAAGCAGGCGTGATTGTCCGCCTCGACGAATATATCGATCGGGCAGGCAGTTTCATGCCTGCCGATGGTCCTTTGCAGACGCCCGGGTTCTGACGCTGCCTTACTTGCGCTTATAATAGCTCTCGCGCGTGTTGCTCCACACGATCTGCCCGACGCCAACGGCTGCCAGCAGCGCACCCCACAGCGCCCATTGTTTGTCATTTGCCATGAAGCTGCCCAGAAAGGCGATATTAAAGCCCTGAAGAATCCAGATGCCGCCCATAACGACCATGAACAGCCCCAGCAGGCTGCTGATACCGCGCATAATACCGTTGAAAATATCGGCCATGTCATGTCCTTGCGGTTTTCGGCGTCAGGCAGTCGCTGGTACAAATGTCAGCGCAACACCGTTCATGCAATAGCGCAGGCCGGTCGGTTTTGGCCCGTCGTTGAATACGTGTCCCAGATGGCTGCCGCATTCCTTGCAGGAAATCGCTGTCCGGTCCGATCCAAACGAATGATCGGGAATGCGGATTACTGCATTATCCAGAACCTGCCAAAAACTGGGCCAGCCGGTGTGGCTGTCGTACTTGGTTTCGGAACCGTACGCAGGCGTTGCACAGCCCATGCAGTGGAAAACACCTGTGCGGTGTTCCCCGAGCAGCGGGCTGGTAAACGGCTGTTCGGTACCCGCCTGGCGCAAGACGGTGTAGCTGGCAGGCGGCAGCATTTTTCGCCATTCCGCATCGGTGTGCCGGATCGGGAAGACGCCGTCTGGCGCTGCTGCGGCATCATGGGTCAGGGCGAAGCGTCCAGCCAGTGCCAGAGCCACGACGCCAACGCTGCCCATGCCCAGTACTTCACGCCGGTTCATCGCGCTACCTTCGTGAAAGAGCGCCGATCGCGCCTAGCGGATGATGTACTCTTGCAATCAGCCGAATGGCAATGCTCAGATTGCCATGCCGAACCATCGTTGCCCGCAAAATCTCAGGTCGCCAATTCGATTGCAAAGGTCGTATCCGGGCCGGTGGGCAGTGTGGTGATCCGTTCGATCACCGTGGCACGGTGGTCGGCTGCGGTTCCCCATGCATAGCGCAGCGCAAACGCGCGTTTCAGGAAAAAGTGCAGATCGACTTCCCACGTCATGCCCATGGCGCCGTATACCTGGACCGACGTGCGTGCGGCGAGGTCGGCGGCTTCGCCTGCCGCGATCTTCGCATGCGCAACGCGCGCGGCTGCGGGCAGGGTGCCAAGCGCCAGTTCGGCGGTGGCGGCATGGACCACCGGCCGCGCGAACTCGATCTTGACCTGCGCTGTCGCAATCAGGTGCTTGACGGCCTGCGTGCTGCCGATCGGTTTGCCGAACTGGTTGCGATCCTTGGCATAGGCGACTGCCATATCGATGCAGCGCTGGCCCAGGCCGATCATCTGTGCGGCGGCAAGCAAGGCGCCGCGCGCCGCGGTATCGCCCCAGCCGCCGGCCACTTTTGTCGCCGCATCGGGTGTCCAGTCGACCCGAAACAGCGCGCGGAACGGATCGAAGCTCGCCTGGCGGGTCAGCGTCACATTGCAGCGCTCGACGATGTGCAAATCGTCGCCATCGGCGAGGATCAGGGCATCGGCAATATCGGCATCGGCCACAAACGGATTGACCGGGTGGCCGACCGCGACGATCGCGCCATCGATCGCACGCGCCAGCCAGCCTTTGTTGTCATCGAGCGAGGCGAGCAGGGGGATCGCAATCCCGGCGGTGTCCAGCAGCGGCTCGGGCAGAGCGACGTAACCGGCCGCCTCTGCAATGCCGATCAGATCGATCATGTCCATGCCCATGCCGCCCAGGTTTTCCGGGGCGATCAGACCCGGCAGGCCCATTTCGCGGATCGTCTGCCAGCGCGCGGTATCGATCGCGCTTTCATCCGCCAGCCGCTTGCGCAGGTCGGCCGGCGTGCAGGTTTCCACCAGCATTTCGCGTGCCGCCTGGGTAATCGCGATCTGATCTTCGGTAAACGCAAATTGCATGGTTACGCTCTTGGCAGGCCAAGCATGCGCTCGGCAATGATGTTGCGCTGAATCTCGTTCGATCCGGCGTAGATCGGACCCGACAGCGCGAAGATATAGTCGGTCAACCAGTCGCCCGTGGTGTCGGTATTGGACAATCCAGGCACCAGCTCGGCGCCGGGCCCTAGAATATCGAGCGCAGTCTGGCGCAAGGCGATGTCGAGTTCCGACCAGAAGATCTTGTTGGTAGACGATTCCGCGCCGATCGTGCCCCCGGCATCGAGCCGCGACGCGGTCGAATAGATCGACAACGCATAAGCCTCTGCATCCATCCAGCTTTGCGCAACGCGTTCTGCCATCGATGCGGGCAAGTGGTCCTTGTGCTGCTGATACAGCTTGATCAACTGCTTGGCCGCGACCTGGTAGCGGGCAGGGCTGCGCAACATCAGCCCGCGTTCGAAACCGGCGGTGGCCATGCACACGTGCCAGCCCTGGCCTTCGTCGCCCAACCGGTCGGTGACGGGCACGCGCACGTTGTCGAGGAAGATTTCGGCAAAGACCTGTTCGCCGTCCATGCGGGCGATCGCGCGGCGGGTCACGCCGGGAGCATCAAGCGGAAACAGCACCAGGCTCATGCCGCGATGGCGTTCGCTGCCCGGTTCGCGGAACAGGCCAAACGCCCAGTCTGCGAAGACTGCGCGGCTCGACCAGATTTTCTGGCCATTGAGCACATAGTGATCGCCATCGCGCGTCGCGGTGGAGCGCACGCCCGCCAGATCGCTGCCCGCGCCGGGTTCCGACCAGGCCTGCGCCCAGATGTCGTCACCTGCGGCCATTCGCGGCAGAAACCGGGCCTTTTGTTCGTCGGTGCCGAATTCCATCATCGTGGGACCAAGCAGGAAAATACCGTTCTGGTTGACCCGCAACGGCGCGCCCGCGCGGTAATATTCCTCTTCGAAGATCAGCCAGCGGATCAGGTCGAGCCCGCGCCCGCCGTAGGCTTCGGGCCAGGTGACCATGCCCCAGCGCCCTTCGTTCAGCTTGCGCTCCCAGTCGCGATGCGCCTCGAACCCTTCGCGACTGATGTCGAACGAGGTAAGCGGGGCCGCGGGGACATTGGCCTCCAGCCAGGCGCGCACTTCGGCGCGAAACGCGCGCTGGTCTTGCGTAAATTCGAGTTTCACTCGCCTGCCTGTTTCTTGTTTGCGGCGGCCATGGCCTTGCCATCGAGCCCGCCAATGGAATTGCCCTGGACCAGATCGTTCTGCGCGTGGGCAAAGTGATGCATATGAAACACCGTATCCATCGCGGTGCGCTTGCCGCGCAATTCCTCGACGTGGTTGATCGCCTGCTTGGTCAGCCAGTTGCCCATGCGCGGCTGCGCGGCCAGCTTGGCGGCCCAGGCGGTGGCGGTGGCACGCAATTCCTCGCGCGGCACGACTTTGTTGACCATACCGAACTGTTCGGCGCGCTGCGCGGTCATGCGATCGCCCAGCAACAGGAACTCCTTCGCGACGCGCGGCGGCAATTCGAACGCATGCGCGAAATATTCGACGCCCGGAATACCCATACGGTTGACCGGGTCCTGAAAAAACGCGTCGTCGGAAGCGACGATCAGGTCGCACACCCAGGCCAGCATCAGCCCGCCCGCGATGCAGGCACCCTGGACCATCGCGATCGTCGGTTTGGGCACATCGCGCCAGCGGCGGCACATGCCAAGATACTGTTCCTGTTCGCGGGTATACAGCAGCTCGGCGGCGGGTTTGTTGGTATGGCCGGGCAGGATCAGGCGTCGGTCGAATTCCTTGTGCAGATCGCGGCCCGGCGTGCCGATGTCATGGCCGGCGGAAAAATGCTTGCCTTCGCCCGCCAGCACGATCGCGCGCACTTCGTCATCATTGACTGCGCGGACAAAGGCATCGTCGAGCGCATAGGTCATCTGCCCGTTCTGCGCGTTGTTGAATTTGGCCCGGTTCATCGTGATCCAGGCCACATTGTCGATTACTTCGTACAGGATCGGCTCGTCGGTTTCATAGACGATATCGACCTGTTTGGGTTCGACGAAATCGCTCATACAGGTTCCTCGATCTTGTGTTCTTGCACGTCGGTCAGCAGCACGAGTGCATCGACTGCGACCGCGCCTTTGCCCTCCGGCATCACCAGCAACGGATTGACTTCAACTTCGCGCAACCGCGGCCCACCTGCAAGCACCGCATCGCCGAGCGCAGCAATGGCTTTGGCCGCCGCCGCCACATCGGCCTTGGGCGCGCCGCGATAGCCGTCGAGCAGTTTGAACCCCTTGAGGCCACGCAGCATCGCTTCGGCTTCGGTCGCACCGACCGGCAGCAACTTGTGCCGGGCGTCCTTCATCAGCTCTGTCCAGACCCCACCAAGACCCACGGTCAGCATCCAGCCGAACACCGGATCGCGGGTGACCCCGGCCAGAATTTCAACTCCGCCTGCCAGCATCGGTTCCAGCGTCACGCCTTCGATATGAACGCCCATGCTCTGCGCTTTTGCCATCATCGTGCGGAATGCTTCGGCGACCGCGTCGGCAGAATTCAGGCCGAGCCGGATCAGGCCGTGTTCGGTCTTGTGCGCGACATCGGGGCTGACCAGCTTTGCCACCAGCGGATAACCGATGCGGTCTGCGGCCATGCGAGCCTGTTCGATCGTCTGCACCAGCGCGTCGTGGACCACCGGCAGACCAAAGCGGGCGAGAGCGTCCTTGCCTTCGGTTTCCGACAGGGCATTGCGATCTGCGGGCAGGTCTGGCCATGCGGCCGTTGCGGCCACATACTCGATCGCGCCGCTTTCGGCGGACTGCCACTTGCCATAAGCGCAGACCGCACGCGCGGCGCGGTCGAAATCGTCGAAATAGCCGATGCCCGACGCGGCCAGCCGCTCACGATCAGCCATTGCAAAGGTATCGATGACGATGATTGCCTTGTCCGTTGCTTTGACCGCGCGTTCGATCTGTTCGAGCGACTGGGTCAGGAATGCGCCGGGAAGATACAGCAACAACACATCGATATCGTCGGGCGACAGCGCCAGGCGGATCGCCTCCAGCACGAAATCGTTGGAATTGACGAGGTTGCCGGTCAGATCGACCGGGTTGGCAACCATGCCGAATGCCGGGATCTGCTCGCGCAAAGCGGCCTGTACCGAGCCTGGCAAGGTCGGCACATCGCCGCCATTGAGCGCCAATGCATCGGACAGGATCGCCCCTGCCGCGCCCGACACGCTCAGGATTGCGCAATTTGCGCTGCGGATCGTGCTGGGCAGCGTGTGCAGATAGGCGAGATCGGCCAGTCCGCTGAGTTCGCTTGCACGGGCCACGCCGGCGCGTTCGAAGGCGGCGTCATAAGCGGCGGTATCGCCGGCAAGCGCGGCGGTGTGCGACCGGGTGGCCTCTGCACCCTTCTCACTGGCGCCGACTTTGTAGACTGCCAGCAGCTTGCCCGCCGCGCGGAACTTGGCGGCGGCAGAAAGGAATTTTGCGCCATCGCGCAATTCCTCGATATAACACACCGCCGACCGGGTTGCCGCGTCATCGGCCAGGTAATCGAGGTAGTCGCTGAATTCGACGGCGGCTTCGTTGCCGGTGTTGATGACATGGCTGAATGTCACGCCCGCGCGTCGGGCCATGCGGAACACCGTAGCACACATGTTGCCGCTCTGGGTCAGCAGGGCGGTGGTGCCGGCAGGTTCTCCGGGCTGGAACGACTGGCCGAAGGTGGTGAAGATGGCGTCGGTGAAATTGGCGTTGCCCATGCAATTGGGGCCTGCGACCTTCATGCCCGAACTTTGCGCAAAGGCGAGCAGTTCGGCCTGTTTGGCTATGCCGTCGGCTTCGTTGGTTTCTGCGTACCCCGCCGCATAGACCAGCGCCGCCTTTATCCCGAGCGCGTGGCAGCGTTCGAGGTAGGGCAGGGTGGCTTCGGCAGACAGCGCGACGATCACCAGATCGACCGTTTCGGGAACGGATTCGATGTCCTCGTACGCGGGCAATCCCTGTACGGTCGCGTTCTTGGGATTGACCGGGTAGATTTTTTTGAAGCCGGCGCGGATCAGCAGGTCGACAGGCACGCCGCCGATGCGCGTCTTGTTGTCAGACGCGCCGATGACCGCGATCGAGCGCGGCTTGAGCAGGGCATCAAGGCTCATGCCTCGGCTCCCTGCTTGATCTCTGCTGGCGTGAAAGCATAGTCCTGGGGATCGAATTCGGCGGTCAGGTTGCGATAATCGACCAGCCGCCACGGCGAATTCTGAGTGACCCGGCCCGCCGCGTTCTTGTACCAGTTCTTTACGCCCGGATGCGCCCAAACCATGCCCGCATGCGCCTTGTCGACTTTGTGCTGGTAATCCCAGAACGGTTCGGGCCGTACGTCGAGCGCGGCATTGCCGGATTCAACCAGTTCGCGGATGGCGAGCATCGCGTAACGCACCTGGCATTCGGAATGGAATACCGCGCTCCCACCGTGCGCAAGGTTGGTGTTGGGACCGTACATAACGAAGAAATTGGGAAAATCGGGCACGGTGATGCCAAGGTAGGCGCGCGGATCATCCTCGCCCCAGACATCGCGGATCGTTTTGCCGCCGCGTCCGACGATATGCATCGGGCTAAGCATCCGGCGCGCCTGAAACCCGGTAGCGAGCACCAGCACGTCGAGCTCATGCCGGGTGCCGTCCTTCATCACCACCGCGCCGCGTTCGATATGGTCTATCGGATCGACCACCAGCTCGACATTGGGGCGGGTCAACATCCGGTACCAGTGGTTGTCGCGCAGCATGCGCTTGCCATAAGGCGGATAGTCGGGTGTTGCCTTTCGGATCAGTTCGGGATCGTGGCCGACTTCGCTGGCAATGTGTGCCTCAAGCTGTTTGCGCACATCCGCATTCCATGCGTTGAGCGAATGCTGCTGATCGGGCCAATTCGGGTCGACCTGAAGCTGCGAATGAAAGCCATCGGACGACGACCAGAACAGCTGAAACCGGAACCACTTGGTGTAGAACGGAATGTTCTTGAGCACCCATTTGGTATTGTCGGACACCGTCTGGAAATAGAGCGGGTTGGCCATCGCCCAGTGCGGCGATCGTTGCAGGATGGTCAGCTTGCCCACGGTAGGTGCGATCGCCGGTGCGACTTGCATACCGCTGGCGCCGGTGCCGATCATGCCCACGCGTTTGCCTGTGATATCGACCGTATGATCCCAGCGCGCGGTGTGGAAACAGGGCCCGCCGAAGTCTTCGAGACCCGCAATTGTCGGATATTGCGGCTGGTTGAGCTGGCCGGCCGCGCTGATCAGGATTTTTGCCGAAAACGCGGCGTGGCTGCCATCGTGCTTGACCGTCTCGATGCGCCACAGCTGGGCCTGCTCATCCCAGACTGCGCTGGTCACTTCTTCGTTGAAACGAATTTTCTGTTTCAGCGCGTGCATTTCGGCGTTGCGGCGAATGTAGGTGAGGATTTCGTCGCCCTTGGCGAAGAAATGGTTCCAGTCGTTGTTGTTGCTGAACGAGTAGGAATAGAAATGGTTGGCGGTATCCACGCCGACGCCGGGATAGGTGTTTTCCAGCCAGGTGCCGCCGACGTCAGGATTCTTTTCGATAATGGTGAAGGGCAGGCCCGCTTCCTGCAACTTGATGCCCATCGCAACACCGGTGAAGCCCGCGCCGATGACCGCAACATGGCAATCGGCAAGCACTTCGGCCGTAGGCTGTTCGCGCCAGCGCACGGTCTTGGGATCGGAATCCGCCAGGTCCATTTCTTCGAGCACCAGCGGGTAATATTCCGGCGGCACACGCTGTCCGGTGCAGACATCCAGCATCCGCGGCAACAGGTCCATCGGCGGAGTGAGCGGCAAGGGGCGCCCGGTTGTGGCAAAATCCGTCAACAGCGCGATAAATGCCGCGCGCAGTTCGGCCTTGAGATCTTCAGGCGCGTCCTCGTGAAAGCTCCACGGTCCCTTGATAAATGGCGCCATACGGTCGAGCCATGCCGGATCGCCGCCAAGATGGATGAACACCATCAGCAAGGGCGCAACATCGGCGGATTTCAGAGCCTCCTGCAGATGGGCTTTGTCCCCCACCAGTGCCTTGAGTGCGTGGGCGTCGTTGGGACTCGTCATGATCAGCGCGCATCCTGGATTATTGCCGGCACGGCGCGGCTATGGCCGCGTCGAAAGGGTCTCCCCGACGACCTTTACCGCGGGGCGAGGGCAATGCAACGCGTGATGTTCATTGATCGCGGGGGCGTCATTGTTTTGCGCCAGATATCCGGGTGACATCGCCGCCCCGATGAATTCGCCGACAGGCCACCCTGCGCCCCTCTGGGTCCTTGAATTGCAGGGCTTTGAGAAATAGGTAAGGCGCGTTGCATTAATCGAAGGACCTGGTGTGGGTGAAGCAGTCACGGCGCTGCCGTGCAAGCCGGCAACGGCCATTTTGCAGATATCGGAGGCAGGCGAACCGTGGTTGCGGGGATATCGTTGCGCGGTTTGCGCGGCGGTTGTGGCTGACCCGACTTTGTGCTGCCGCGCCTGCGGCAGCCGCGTTACACCGGGCGCTGTTCGCCTGTCGACGCGCGGAAAATTGTTCACCTGGGCCATGGTTTATCGCAGTTTTCCTGGCGTTGCCGTGCCGTTCGTGTCTGCAATTGTCGATTTTGACGATGGCCTGACCGTTAAAGGCACTTTGCGGGCCACAGACCCTGAAATGCTGCATGCCGGAATGCCGGTCGTCGCAGTGTTCGATGATGCCGGCGGGGCGAGGGATGCCGACGGAGCGGCTTATCTTGGCTATCACTTCGAACCCGTTGGCGGAGCGGCCGCATGAGTGATGTCTATGTGGTCGGAGCCGACCTGATCAAATTCGGTCGCTATCCCGATCGTACCCCGGCGCAACTGGGCGCCGAGGCGGCGCTGCTCGCGCTCGATGATGCCGGGCTGACCGTGCATGATCTGGATGTGGTTTATGCGTCATCGACATTCAACGCCGCGTCGATGATTGCCCAGCAAGTGCTCAAACAGATCGGCCAGACCGGGGTGCCTTGCGTTAATGTGTCGAACGCCTGCGCGTCGGGTGCGACCGCATTTCGAGAGGCGTTTATCGGGATCAAAAGCGGCATCTATGATGTGGCGCTGGTCGTCGGAGTGGAAAAGAATCCAAAGGGCTTGCTAGGTGGTCCTCCGGCGGCCGGTCCCTCGCCAGAGGGGCTGTTTGGCTCGGGCACGACGCCCGCGATGTTTGCCGAGGCGGGCATGGTCCATGCCGCTGCTTATGGCACGACAATCGAACAGTTCGCGCAAGTGGCGGTCAAAAACCACCACCACGCGACGATGAACCCCAAGGCGATGTATCAGATCGAAACTCCGCTTGATCAGGTGCTGGCCAGCGAAATGATCGCCTGGCCGCTGACCAAGCTGATGTGTTCGGCCAATGTCGATGGTGCAGCCGCTACGATCCTGGTGTCAGAGCGCAAGGCGCGCGAAATGGGCTTGTCCCGCGCGGCGCGGATCATCGGTTCGGCGCTCGCTTCCGATCCGTGGCAGCCGCGCAATCCGGCTTTGCTCGATGCGGATTCTGTCACGCGTCTGGCTGTGGCCAAGGCCTATGAGATGGCAGGGCTCGGTCCCGATGACCTTGACATGGTGGAACTGCATGACTGTTTCGCCACAGCAGAAATCCTGCATTATGAAAATCTCGGGCTGTGCGGCGAAGGCATGGCCGGAGCGTTGATCGACAGCGGCGAAACCGCGCTGGGCGGGCGCATTCCGGTCAATGTGTCCGGGGGGCTGTTGTCAAAGGGGCACCCAATCGGGGCCACAGGCGTTGCCAACATTGTCGAGATCGTACAGCATTTGCGCGGAGAGGCTGGCGCGCGGCAAGTGGATGGTGCGCGCATCGGGTTGGCCCACGTGCTCGGCTTCAGCGCGATTGCCGGCGTCTGCGGCGTCCACATCCTTGAAAAGGCCTGAGTGGTGGCAGGGCAAAATAGGCCGTGGATTGATCTGACCGGGCGCGTTGCCGTTGTGACGGGCGCCGCTGCTGGGATCGGCCGGGCAACGGCGCTGGCGTTGGCCGATGCCGGCGCGGTTGTGGTTGCGTTAGACCTTGATCTGGCGGGTGCCGAAGCTATAGCGGCCGAAATCGGAGCGCTTGGCGGCAGCGCACAGGCACGGGCACTTGATGTAACCAGCCAGTCGGACTGGCACGATGTCGATGCGTGGATTGAAAGCGCGTTCGGGCGTATCGATATATTGGTCAACAGCGCCGGCATCGCGCTGAAGGATAGTGTCGGCGATGCCGATCTGGCAACCTATCACCGGACATTTGCGATCAACGTCGAAGGCACGCTGCTGGGCATGCAGACCGCTCTGCGCTTCATGCGGCAAAGTGGCACGGGCGCGATCGTCAATTTGTCCTCATCGGCGTCGCTGCGCGGCAATTCGCTGATGGCTGCCTATGGCGCCAGCAAGGCCGCCGTCGCGCACTATACCCGCAGCGCGTCTGTCGAAGTGCTGCGCGCAGGGCATGACATCCGTATCAACGCTGTGCACCCCGGCCTGATCGAGACTGCGATGGCTGATGACCTTTACAAGATCTACGAACGGATCGGACCGCCCCAAGCGGTGCGTGCAGCCGTGACCACGGGGCGTGCCGGACGCCCCGACGAAGTGGCGGACCTGATCCTTTATCTCGTGTCCGACCGGGCAAGCTATGTTTCCGGCACCTCGATCGTGATCGATCGCGCTGCCAACGCCTGAACCGCAGGCCCCATTGAATTTTAAAGCGAAATGCCAGGAGTTTCTCGCGTGACCGATCCCCTTTTGCAACCGTTCAGCACCCGCAACCTGACGTTCAAGAACCGCATGGTACACGCGCCGACGACTATGAACATGTCGGACGATCGCGGCTACATCACCGATAAGGCGATCAGCGCCTATGAAGCATTTGCCAAAGGCGGCTTCGGCGCGGTTTGTGTGGGGGCGACATGCGTGCGCTGGGACGGCCTGATCAACGAGCGGATGTTCGGCATCTATGACGACACATACATCATCAGCCACCGCGAACTGGTCCACGTGATCCATGGCAACGGTGCGCTTGCCGGCATCCAGTTGTTCTACGGCGGGTTGATCCCCGGCGTCGGCGCGACGTTCCCCATCGAACCGGGTAAAGGCTGGATTCCCGGCACGGTTTCGTGGGGCCCGTCGGGCAAGTATCCGATTGGCAATCCGCATCCCGGCGTGGTCACCACCGAGGACTATATTGAACTGGTCGAGGCGTTTGCGCAGGCTGCGCGCCGATCGAAGGAGGCTGGCTATGATTATGTCTCATATCACTTCTGCCACGGTTCGCTGCCGCACGTAACGCTGTCGCTGCTGGAAAACAGCGGCCGCAACGACGCCTATGCCGACCACTTTCTGTTCTGCGAACAGATCATCGCGCGTACCAAGGAACTGTGCGGCGCCGACTATCCGCAGATCCCGCGGATGTGCTGCGATGAAAACTATGAGGGCGGGTTCGACGTCGATTACTTCGTCGCCAACTATGCGCCCCGGCTTCACGCGCTGGGCGTCGATGCGATCGACTGCACGTTCGGCTCGATGCTGCCGGCCAAGAGCCGCAATCCCGAACTGCCTTCGGGCGATGTCATCGGCGGGGGGTTCTATGTGCCCAACTTGGTGGCGCTGCCTTACATCGAACGGCTGCGCGCGGGCCTCAAGGCCAATGACATTGACATGCCGCTGATGGGGTCGTGCAACATCAACACGCCGGAACAGATGCGTGCGGTGATCGCAGAGGGCGCGGCAGACTTCTTCGCCTCGTGCCGCCAGTCGCTCGACGACCCGGATTTCCCCAACAAGATCGCCGAAGGGCGCGAGGAGGAAATTCGCAAGTCAACGCGTACCGGCGCCTCGTTGCTCACCGGCAACATCTTCAACAAGGGCGTGGCCGGCTCTGCGCAAAATGCTCTGTTCGGCCGTGAACGCGAGTACCGCCTCGTACCCACCACCCGCCCGCGCAAGATCATGGTCGTGGGCGGTGGGTCGGGCGGCATGGAGTATGCGCTTCATGCGCAAGAGGCCGGGCACGACGTGACCTTGTTCGAAAAGGAAACAGCGCTGGGCGGGGTCATGGCCTGGGCGGGCAATTACAAGACCCTGCCCAACATGGAACAGATCGCCTATCAACCTGACTGGCACAAGCTGATGATCGCCCGGCGCGGCATCAAGGTGCGTCTGGGCGAAGCCGTCACGGTCGACCTGATCAAGCACGAACGCCCCGACCTGGTGATCGTGGCAACCGGTGGCCAACCGGTCATTCCCGATGTCGAAGGGCTGGGCGCCGCGTTCGACAGCGGTTTTGCACGCACGCTCGACGATGTCCTGCGCAGCGGCAAGGCACTCGCCGATGGTCCGGTGGTGGTCTTTGGCGCGAGCTATGGCGTGGAACTGGCAGTCGACCTGGCCCAGCAAGGCCGCAAGGTGCGCCTGCTCGATCCCGCCGCCAAGTTTATTCCGGCCAACTACATCGGTTCGCGCTTGAAGTACCTGGTGATGTGGATGGCCAAAGCGGACCTGATCACCGAACAGGGCGCCACACTGGTCAAGGTGGGTTCGGACTCGGTGACTGTGGCGCTCGAAGGCGGCGAACAGACAATTGCTTGCGGGACACTGGTGCTCGCGCCCGACCGCGTGCCTTACGAACCGTTCTCGCGCGCATTGCAGGGCACCGGCATCGCCGTGCAGGTGATCGGTGACGCCCTGAAAGTGCGATCGTACGGCAATGCCATTCACGAGGCGGCATATCTCGCGCGCAATATCGGATAAAAGGGCAGGGGATTACAATGCTTGACTGGCTGACCGACGAACAGCGCGCTTTGCGCGACATGGCTGAAGCTTTCGCCCGCAAAGAGGTGGAGCCTTTGGCGAACCAGATCGACCGGGACGAACTTACCCCCGACGACCTGTTGAAAAAGACAGCGGAATTCGGGCTTTACGGACTGTATATTCCACCCGAATACGGCGGGTCGGGGGTCGATGTCACCACCGTTTGCCTTGTGGTCGAAGAGATTGCCAAGGCCAGTCCGGCGTTTGCCGGCATGCTGACCGTGCAGATGGTGCTGTGCCCGAAAACGGTCGAATTGCTCGGGACCGAAGAACAGAAGCAGCGCATCCTGCCCAAGTCCGCGTCGGGCGAACGGCTGATGGCCTATTCACAAAGCGAACCGGGTGGTTCGGCCAACGTCGCCTCGCACATCACCCGCGCCTTGCCCGATGGCAACGGCTGGCGGCTGGACGGATCGAAGCTGTACTGCACGCAGGGGACCGCGCAGACGTACTTGGTGATGTGCAAGACCCGGGCGCACAACGGCGACGAAGGGTATGGCTGCCTGATTGTCGAGCATGACGACGAAGGTTTCAGCGTGGCGCCATATGAGCACAAGCTAGGCTGGCGCGGCACCAACACCGGCCCGATTGCATTCGACAATGTACGCATCGAGCCGGACGACGTGCTGGGCGACATCCTGAACGGCGGCATTTCGCACCGCGCAGCAAACCAGGCCAATCTGCTGTCGCACGTCGCCACTTCGATCGGCTGCGCACAGGGCCTGTTCGACAAGACGCTGGAATACGTCAAGGATCGCCGCCTGTACGGCAGGGATATGGGCGATCTGCAGCCACTGGGCTATTGGCTGGCCGAATCGCATGCCAAAATCAGCGCCTGTCGCGCGCTGCTTTATGATACCGCGCGCGCATTCGATCGGGGCGAGATGGCCCCCGGCATGGCCAGCGTCTGCAAGGGGTATATCGGCGACACCACGTTCGACGTGTGCTGCAAATTGCTGCAGATGTGGGGCGGCAGCGGCATCATGGATTCGACCGGCGTCAACCGCTACATGCGCGATGCAAAGGCCAAGTGCATTGCCGAGGGGGCGTCCGAAGTGCATTACGCGATCGTCGCCAACCAGCTGCTCTATGGCAAGCCGACACTGGTTCCCGCCAATATCGTCAAGACGGCCCAAGCATGAACGTGCTGCTCCACCAGCCGATTACAACGCTCGACATGATCGCGCAGGCGCTGTCGCGCGATACCGACCGGCTGGTGGTGGTCGGCGCGGCGGGCGAGCGCGTGACCGCGCAGGGGCTGGCCGACGAGATCAGCCGGTACCAGCAATATTTTGAAACGCTTGAACCGCGCCCGACACGCGCGGCCGTGCTCGCGCGCAATCGCATCGAAGTGCTTTATGCGTCGAACGGGCTGAACTTTGCAGGGGTGGTCAGCACCGCGCTGCACCCGATGGGCTCGATCGACGATTACCTCTATGTGATCGAGGATGCCGGGATCGACACACTGTTATTCGATGCCGACTATTATGGCGACATTGCCCAGGTCTTGCAGTCGCGCGCCCCCGGGCTGAAGCATCTGCTAGCAATGGGCGGCGGTGCAGTCGGGCGCGATATCGGCCGGGAGGCAGCTGCAATCGCACCAAAGCGGCTTGTGGCGCCAGCGAGCGGTTCCGAAGATCTGTTCCGCATTGCCTATTCGGGCGGTACCACGGGCAAACCCAAGGGCATCATGACCACACATCGCATGGCGACGACGTCGGCAATGATCCAGTTGATGAGTTGGGAATGGCCGGACGAAGTGCGCCACCTGATCTGCGCACCACTCAGCCATTCGGGTGCCGCGGTGCTGACGTCGGTGCTGGCCAAAGGCGGCGCAATGATCGTGTTGCCGGGCTTCGATCCGGTCGGCACGATGCAGGCGATAGAACGGCACCGCATTACCTCGGTGCTGATGGTGCCGACGATGGTGCTGGCGCTGATCGACCATCCGCGTTTTGGTGAATTCGACCTTTCGAGCCTTGAAGTGATTTTCTACGGCGCGTCGGCTTTTCCGGCTAAGCGATTGCAGGATGCCATCGGCAAGTTGGGGTCGATCTTCTTTCAGTTCTACGGCCAGGCCGAAGCGCCGATGTCGATCACGCTCCTGCGCCGCGACGAACACGATGTGAATGACCTGGTCCGTCTGTCGAGTTGCGGCCGGCCTTCACCGCTGGTGCGGGTGGCGCTGCTCGATGATGACTGCAACGAAGTGGCAGATGGCACACCGGGCGAAATCTGCGTGCGCGGTCCTTTGCTTATGGCCGGCTATCTGGGCAAGCCCGAAGAGACCGCTGCCGCTTTTGCGGGCGGCTGGCTGCATACCGGCGATGTCGCAGTAAAGGGTCCGGATGGTTTCTTACGCATTGTCGACCGCAAGAAGGACATGATCGTCACTGGCGGTTTCAATGTCTATGCGCGCGAGGTCGAGGATGTGCTGGTCGAATTCCCGGGCGTTCGTCAGGCTGCGGTGATCGGCGTGTCCGATGAAAAATGGGGCGAGGCGGTCAAGGCGATCGTGGTGCTACAACCGGGAGTGTCGGTCCGGGCTGAAGATCTGATTGCGAGCGTGCGGGCCAAAAAAGGCGCGGTACAGGCGCCAAAGACGGTGGAATTTGTCGATGCCCTGCCATTGTCACCGGTTGGAAAGCCCGACAAAAAGGCACTGCGTTTGCGTTATGCGGGTTAACACTGCCCGCGACCTTGCCGATCCATGGCAGATCGGATGGCGCTGCAACCGAGACATCGCCATCCGATTTTGTGCAAATGCCGAATTACTCGATCGAGCCGATGACCGCGCCGACTTCGTACGTTTCACCTGTCTGGCCGACGATCCGCACCACACCCGAAGCGGGTGCTTCGACTTCGTTGGTCGATTTGTCGGTTTCGACCGAATAGAGCACCTGGCCTTCCGCGATGGCGGCGCCGTCTTCGACCATCCATTCGGCCAGAATGCCTTCGGTCATCGAAAAGCCGATTTTCGGGAAAATGATTTCGGTAGCCATGGAAGTCCTCAGTTTGTGTCTGGAATGAATTGATACCTGGATTTCTCAGGCGAGGACCGATGGCGGCACGGCGGCCTTCCAGTCATCGAGATTGGCCGCGACGGTTTCCGCCGCCTTGGTCCAGAACGCTTCACCTTTAGCAAGATTGACAAAGTTGAAGCTGTTCGACTGCCGGAATTCGAGAACTTCCACGCCTTCGGGACCGGGACGGTAGGAATACGGTACGTCGGCCGGAACGAAAAACGTGTCGCGTGGGCCAAGTTCTTCGCTGCCTAGTCGCAGCGTACCCGAAACGATATAATACAGGCAATCGGCGTCGTGGCTGTGCAACGGCAGCGGATAGTCCTTCTTGAACCACGCGTGCGTCAGGCTGAAGCCGGGAATGTTGCACAAGACGTGCACGTCATCGCCTTCGAGATAACCGGCAGCAATGACGGCATCCACGCCTGCACGCTGTACAGGGGTAATCGGTGCGATTGTCATGCACCCGGCATCCATCAAACCGGGTGCATCCTTGGCGCGAAAAATCTGGAATTGTTGTGGTTTTGCGGCTTCGTTCATGATGCAAATCCTTCAGTCAGGAAATGACGTAGCAGAGTTGCATTACCCGTCAAACCATAGTCCGGTCAATGCCGCCCCCACGATGCGTGGCAGGATTCAGGGGTGGGCTTATCGTCAGGGTGCGTAGATCCCCATTGCCTCGTCCCCACGGTCTGGTGTTTCTGCACGCCAACGCACCGATCCGACCGGTCGTTCAAGGCGTCGCCTGACGCGGCCCTCGTGACTGCCTATATGGTAAGCGCTGGCGGCATGCTCGTTGTTCAGGTCGGCTTGCGTTGCGCGGCTGCGCTGGCGCAGGAAATCGCCCCAGGTCGGGCAGTGATAGCGTTCGGTCCACAGTTCGGGATCGGCGATGTCGCGGGCCAGCGACCATTCGAACGCTCCGCTGCGCAATTTGCCCCGGCGGACATCCTGCATCGTAGCATAGAATTCCCGCGCCTGTCCGGGCTCCACGCGGTAATCGACCTCGATCACGATCGGGCCGCTGCGCAAAGTCAGGTCCAGTGCGACTTCGGGATCGCGCCGGGCCTGCGTCATTTCCTGTTCGGGCTTGCTGACGCGGGGCATCGGCAGGAACAGTCCCAGAAACGGGCTGGCCATCATGACACTGCCCGAGGCGATCATCGCGATATCGGTGCCATGCGCGGCTGCCACCTGACCCCAACCCCAGGCGCCCAATGCCATGCCGCCGGTGACCGCACAGCTCCAGCAGGACAGCGCGCGCGCCGTCACCCAGCGCGGCGCAGACAGTTGCACACCGACGTTGAACATCGCGATCAACAACATCCAGCACGCGCCCGAGATCAGCAGCGCAGTCAGCGTCAGTGGCAGGCTGCGGCTGAAACCGATCGCTATGATCATGGCGCCGTTGGCAATGGCCAGCAGGCGCACCCCGGTTTCCGCCGCAACGCGCTCTCGCAACTGGCCGATGAACATGGCGCCGACAACCGCGCCAACTCCGAATGCGCCCAGCAGCAGGCCATAAGTGCCGGCATCGCCGCCCAGCAAACGCTTGGCAACGAGCGGCGTCAGCGCCGAGATCGAGGCGCCTGCCAGCGCCGTAAACAGCGTGCGAACCACCACAATGCGGATCGGGGGAGAATGCATCGCATAGCGCACGCCCGCCAGGATGGCGCGGTCGATCCGTTCGGGCGGCAGGCGCGATGGCACGTGCACTCGGCGCCACAACAACAGGGCGACGATCAGCGGCAAATAAAGCACCGCATTGGCGCCAAACGCCGCGCCTGCGCCAGCCGCCACCACGATCAGGCCGCCGATCGCTGGGCCGAAACTGCGCGCGACATTATAGCTGATCGAACCAAGCGCCACCGCTGCCGGAAGGTGTTCTGCGCTGACTTGCTCGCTGACCGATGCCTGCCACGCCGGGCCGTAAAACGCCGCGCCGCAGCCGATCGTGAACGAGAAGGCCAGCAGCGTCCACGGCGTCAGCAATCCCGAAAAAGCAAATGTGGCGAGCGCCGTCGCGCCGGCAACGGCAAACGCCAGCCCGCCCAGCGCCACTTTGCGGCGATCGAGCATGTCGGCAATGGCGCCCGCCGGCAGCGCAAACACCATCAGCGGCAGCATCATCGCGGTCTGCACCAGCGCCACCATGTTGGCTGCCGGGGTCAACCGGGTCATTTCCCAGGCCGCGCCGACGCCTTGAACCAGTTGACCGAAATTGGACAGCAGGCTGGCGCTCCAGATCCTGCGATACGTCGGTTCGGTCAAAGGCAGGAGCAGGGCGGGGAGGCGGCGTTTGCGCGGGTCGGGGTTAAACATGGTGACTGGCTTCCCGCGCCGTTATCCGCCCCGACGCTATCATCCGCGATGTGGCGGCCTGGTCCAAATTCGTTCCCCCCGATTGTATTTTGGCCGATTGGGATTTTTGATGAGCTGGTCTGTTGTCGCACTGGCCCAAGAGCAGTCAACGACGATCCGTCCCCAGACCTACGCCCCCACGATATGCGGACGCATTGGTTGCCCGCCCTGCCTGTCGGCGCGATGAGACGTTCGTGAAATGTCAGAACCGGCTTGGGCCGGGGTAACGCCAATGGGAAACCCGCGCGATGAAGATTGATTCTAGCATATCCGCGGTTGTCACCGGCGGCGCATCGGGTCTGGGGCTCGCCACGGTCAAAGCGCTTCGCGCGGCGGGCGCGAAAGTTGCAATCTTTGATCTCAACACGGATGCCAGCGCCAAGGCAGCACAAGAAACCGGGGCTGTGTTTTGCGAGGCCAACGTGCTGTCGGATGACAGCCTCGATGCGGCTTTTTCAAAGGCGCGCGGGGCGAATGGACAAGAGCGCATCCTGATTTCATGCGCGGGTGGCGGCAATGCCAAAACCACGATCCGCAAGGACAAGCAGACGGGCGAATTCCAGCTATTTCCTTCGGCCGAATTCGCGCGGGTGCTCACGCTGAATGCGGTTGGTACTTTTGCCACAATCACCCGCTTTGCGGCAGGCGCCGCAACGCTTGAACCGATCGACGGTGAACGGGGCGCGATCGTCTGCACCGCCTCGATCGCCGCTCAGGACGGCCAGATGGGGCAGGCTGCGTATGCTGCGGGCAAGGCAGCCATTGTCGGAATGACGCTGCCGATCGCGCGCGACCTCGCGCGGTTCGCCATTCGCGTCAATACCATTTTGCCTGGCGTGTTCAACACGCCGCTGATGAACGGAGCGCCGCAGGCCATGATCGATTCGCTATCCGCCCAGGTCGCATTCCCCAATCGCCTGGGTGATCCAGCTGAATACGCTAGCATGGCGCTGGAACTGTGCCGCAACACCTACATGAACGCCCACGCCGTCCGCATCGACGGCGGCGTGCGTTTCTCGGCGAAGTAGTATGAAGGCCGCTGTGCTGTGGGAACTGCAGATGACAATGGGATCCCTATCTCGAAACAAAGACCATGATCTTTGACGATGCGCCTGCCGCGACGCTTTGATGCGCAACCTGGAGTGAGCGCAATGCTGGTACCGTTTGTGTTCGGCCCCGGTGATCTTCGACTGTGCGAAGTCGATCCGCCGGTCGCAGGGCCGGGTGATGTGGTACTGCGCGTGGGTGCGGTCGGGGTGTGTGGCAGCGATCTGGGGTATGTTGCGGCGGGCGGTGTTGCTGGCCCTGCGATGCAGCCCATCCCGATCGGTCACGAACTGTCCGGAACGGTCATCGCGGCGGGTAGGGATGTTTCGGGCTTGGCAATCGGCGATCGCGTGGTCGTCAATCCGCTTGTCAACATGATCGGCAATGGCGGTCCGGAAGGCGGATTTGCCGAACGGTTGCTGATCCGCAATGTGGCCGATCGGCCCGGATCGCTGCTCCGGTTGCCCGATGTGCTGACTTTGGAACAAGGCGCGCTGGTTGAGCCGCTGGCTGTTGCGGTGCATGCGATAAACCAGTTGGCGCCTCAGCCGGGCGCCAAAGTGGCGGTATTCGGTGCCGGACCGATCGGGCTGGCGGCGGTTATCGCACTGCGCGCGCGCGGGATTGATGACATCGTGGTTTTCGAGCCCTCTGCCTTTCGGCGTGAGCGCGCCAAACGTCTGGGTGCGCGGGCCACGTTCGATCCGCTGGAAATCACACCCGATCAGGCGTTGCGTGCGGCGCATGGCGAAGTGCCGCTGTTTCGCGCGCAGGCGCCGGCAACCACGCATTTTCTCGAAGCGTCGGGCGCCCCTGTTTTGGCTCAGATCATCGCGCTGGCGCGGGCCGGGGCAACAATCTGCGTGGCTTCGGTACCCAAAAAACCGGTTTTGGTCGATTTCGGGATCGTCACCGTGCGCGAGATGATCCTCAAGGGCTCGCTCGGCTATCCGCAGGAATTTCCCCAGGTTCTTGAGATGCTGGAGACTGGGCTGAATGCCGGGACCATTGATCTGGCCCCGATGGTTAGCCATTGCTTTGCCGGCGCAGAGTTCATGGCTGCCTTTGCCATGGCGGCCCAACCGGACCATGCGGCAAAGGTGTTGGTCCGCTACGACGCGTGATGACCGGCGGACAGGTGTGGCGCGATGGCCTTCAGCACTTCTGCGGCGGTTGCTTTGGCCCCCGCCTTATTGGGATGAAATGGTGCGCCCTTGACCGGTGCAGCACCATTGACCCATGGGTCGCGCGAACACGCATCATGGCCCATGCTGGCAGCGGCCATGTCCACAAAGATTGCGCCTGTTTGTGCAGCAGCGGTTCGCGTCGCGTCTTGCAGCCGCGCGGCGGTTTCGCGCCCGATGTCCGCCATGCCCTGGCCAAAGCCGAGATTGGCGCAATCCCCGCGTTCGGGGAGAATGTTGGGATAGCTGACCAGCACGATGATGGCCTGCGGTGCGCGCTGCCGGATGGCGCCGACAATCGTGCGAAAATTGTCGCTGATGCCGGTGAAGTTTCGGTCGGCCATGGGTTTTGGCCCTTTCCAGAACATCTTGCCCAGTATGCCGGCGCGACCCGATGCCAGCGTCAGGTCGCCAACGTAACCGGCATCATTGCCGCCCGATGTGATTGTGACCAGCCGTGTATTGGCGCCGATCGCGTCAAGCTGGCTGCCCAGGAAAATCTGACCACCATGCAGGATGTGCTGGGTGGTCGAGCCCGAGCAGGACATATCAACCAGCGAAAGACCGGTCATTGCCGACACGATATGGGGATAACCCTGGGTAGACCGCAGGCATACCAACGGGCTGCGTGGCTCACGCGGGCCGAGCCCAAGTCCCGCTGCGAACGAACTGCCAAGCGCCACATATTGTCCCGATGTATCGGGTTTGCGCGTCCCTTGCCAAAGCAGGACGAGCAATATGACCAGTGCCACCGTACCGAGTACCGCAATGAACAATATCGCTATGGTCTTGAACACGAATGGCCCTTTCAACCCGGGCTGTGGCGATCAAACGGCGCGAATGAATTCCGTCGGCGCGCTGGAGATCGGTGAATATTCGCGGGGACTGTCGTTGAACACTTGCCGGATGCCGTGCTTCATCGTTTCGATCAGCGCATCGGCGTCGCGCGCGGCTTCGCTCGGGTAGAGTACGCCAAGCGCGAGAGGCCGTTCATCGACTTCGCGCGGCAGCAGGATCGCGCTCATATGCGCTGAACTGATGAAGCCCGATTTGCCGGTTGCATGCCCGTCGCGGCGAAGGCCGGCAACACGCTCGACCATTTCGGTATGATCGAATTTGGAATCGGGCGCGGCGTCGGCATTGAGCCGCCACAACATGCCGCGTGCCTGATCGCTGGGGAGCGTCGACAAGAGCAACAGGCCCGCCGTGCTGTTCGACAGCAATTCCGACGACCCGCAGCCGATTTCCCGGCTGAGCGGACGGGCAGGCGATAGCCAGTGGAAAACCTGAACATGGGTGCCGACGATGCCGAACAAGGCCACGGATTTGCGTGTCGTTTGCGCAAGACGGTCCATATAGTTGAACAAGCGACCGTCGCGGATGACCTCGGGTTGAGCCGCTACACCCAGCGTTGCGAGCCGCGGGGTCGGCGTGAAAGAGCGCGACGCCGGGTCTTTGTAAAGCAGGCCGATTTCGACCAGGCTGGACAACAGCTCCGATGTGCTCGACTGCGGTCGCCCATAATGGCGCGCGATGTCCATCACGGTCGCGGGTTGTCGTGTGCCACCGAAAAATTCGAACACTTCGATTACGCGCTTGGCGATTTTCGCCTTGTTCGATTCTAGCTTCACGGTGGACATCACATTCTCCCGACGATTTTTTTAATGATCGTCCTGATGTGCATTATAGTCAATTATAAAATGAGGCATGTTCTTTTTATTTATAACTATATGATAAAGTTGATAAATAATGAAATCTAATTGTCATCGGCCTGACGCATTTTTACGTTTTACGAGTTCCCTTTGCAAGCTTCTCGAGTCTGCCGCGTGACCGACTCAGGCCCCACAAGGCCAGGCGCCAGTGTGATTGCAGCCCGCCGCTGTGCGAAGAACTGGCGAGATTTGTTCGCCAGCGGGCCATCTCCGATCCGACTGAAATCGCGCGGGACGTTAGGGCGCCTGAACGCCTCGGACACGACATCGGGTTGAAAGGTAAAGCAGGAGCCGTTCGCAAACGCCAGACCCGACATGCCTTCCGGCATGTCGATGGCGCGGCCCAGCGCCAGGATCGCGGCCCAGCGCAAAATGCGAGCGGTTTCCTGGCCGGACGGATCGAGACTTGCGATCCAGTCGTTCAGCGTAAACAGCGTCAGTCCTGCCAGTTCCGCCGGGGCCAGCAGCGTCATTTCGCCAAGCGTCCAGGCCATCACCTGTGCACCATCGCGCACGATACTGGCCACCCGCTGGTCATCGACCGGATCGGTGACGGTCACATCATAAGCGATCGCCGCAGTTTCATCGGCGTGACCCGCGGCAAAAACGGCAAGATCGTGCAGATGAGTGCAATTGCGTGACTTTGCTCCACGCCGGGCGAATTCGGCGAGCGGGTAACCGTCAAAAGTCGCGGACAGTTGCGCAATTGCGCCGCGGCACGTGGTCCATGGCCAGCGCAACATATCACCTTCCACCTTATGCGCGATCCCGCCTTCGTGGCGCACGATCACCGCCATGCGGTGCCAGTCGTCCTCGAGTTCGGCCGAGACGCAGCCAGGCGCAGGTTCAATCAGGATCCGGCGACGAAATGCGGGTGCGGCCATATGTCAGCCTTGGTCAGTGGCGGTGCAAATGCGGACCGGTATCCGGCGAGGGCCGAGTTTGCGCAACCAGGTCTGCGTAGCAATCGCGGCCACGATTTAGTCCCGCGCAGGCTTGATCGGTACTCCGCTTGGGCCCAACCGCGCACTTGTGACTCTTGACAGCGAGGTAATTGTCGCGCGCTGTTTCGAACTTATGCTTTTGGCGAAATTTCCAGGTGGAACCATGACCGAAGAACCGCATCTGTTGGTAAGCGACGATAACGGCATCCTGATCGCCACGCTCAACCGCCCCGAAAAGCTCAATGCGTTGAGCCTGCAATTGATGCGTTCGCTGGGCGAGGCGGTCGATCGTTTTCGCGATACACCCGACCTCAAGGTCATGCTGATCCGTGCCAGAGGTCGGTATTTTTCAGCGGGTGCCGATCTGAAGGAGGGCGGTTCCGGCGCGCCGCCTGTCACCGGCAGCGGAATTCGCGAAATGCATCGCCGTCTGCCAAGCGACATGCGCCGGATCTGGGACGAGATGGAGCATATCGAAAAGCCATTCGTGGTTGCGCACCAGGGCATGTGTGTGGGCGGCAGCCTGGAGATGTCGCTGTCATGCGATTTCCGGCTGGCGGCGACCAGTGCCGGCTATGCCTTTCCCGAAGCCAAGTTTGGCCTGTTGCCGGCGAGCAATGGTGTCAGCCGCCTGACGCGGCTCGTGGGACCGCATTGGGCGCGCCTGCTGGTGATGGCCAACATGCCTGCAACCGCCGCCGAGGCATTGAACATGGGCCTCGTGCACAAGGTTTACGCAGACGAAACGTTTGAGGCCGACGTGCTGGCGTTCTGCCGGCATCTGACACACCAGAACGGCGAGATGATGGGCGCCGCCAAGCTGACCATCGAATTATGCGCTGATCTCAATGCCGCGCAAGCCGGCGCGGTCGAACGCATGGCGAACAGCACGCTGATGCTGATGCCCTCCTACCAGGAGGGCATGCGTCGCCACCTTGATACGATTGGCGGCAGCAAGGAGTAGCGGGATCAGTCCTGCGCAGCGAATTCTGCCTTGCGCGTTTTTGCCTGGTCCGCGATCTGCTGGCCAAACCGACCGAGGATGAACAGGGCAATCCGTTCGTCGCGGTCTGCGTTGTCGGGAGCGGATGGCGCCCAACTGGTATAGGTCATGATCGGCGAACTGCCCAGAACGAAGTCGGAAAACAGCTCTGCCGACCGTTTGTGATCGCCCGGGGGGATCAATCCTGCAACTTCCAGGCTGGAAAACATTTTGCGGATGTTCTGACGAAAACGGCCATAGATCGAATTGACGATCGAGCGCATGAAATCGGGGAACCGGTTGCTTTCTGCAATCATCAACCGCATCAGCCCGATCGATCGTTCGCGGAAAGTTACCGAATAGGCGTAGTCCGCTACGCGGCACAACGCCGAAAACAGGGTGTCGCCGGGCTCGACCAGCGGCGGTTGCAAGACGGTTTCGGTATCGCGGGCGAAAATTACCTCGCGAAACATGGCCTCTTTGTCGCCGAAATGCTGATAAATCGTGCGCGTTGCAACGCCCGCGCCTTTCGCGATATCGACGAGCGATGTCGCGGCATAACCGTGGTTTACGAACAGTTCGGTTGCCACTGCGATCGCCAGGGCTTTGCGGCGTTCGAGTTCGGATGCGGTCGGCCGTCCAGCCTGGTTCGCCGGCTTCGACGATGCCTTGGCTTTTGTTGATTTTGTTGCACGAAAAGCCATCGCTTTAGGCTTACCCAGTGCTCTGCTATTGACCGCCATTATACTTCCGCCTTCAACCAAATGCCATGTGGCTAATACATTTTGCGCACAATCCAAAGCTGCAACTGGGTGTTTGCCTCAAGGAACGCTTGCCAACCGCTCGGAATCTTACGGAAAGGCGCATAGCGTATGCAATCCGGTTCGGCACGCCCCTTTTGGGTTATGACGCCTCGATGACGATCGAACAGCGCAGTTGTGCGGTCTCGTATTGCTACGCACCGCGCGATTTCATGGCGGCGTCGGCAGGATATGCGCCCAATGTCAGAAAAAGCAGCGACGCGCCCATACACATCGGGATGGCCACCCACAACGCGGGCACATAGGAATTGAAATGGTCGAATGTGCTGCCCAGCGCGAGCGGCCCAAGTCCGGCCCCGCCCAGGGTGATTAGCCCTGCCAGCGCTCCGAATGCCAGCCCAAAGTGCGCGAGGCTGATATAGCGCGAGGTCAGATAGGCAACGATGTCCAGTTCTGCGCCCAGCGAAAGTCCGGTGGCCAGCACGGCGGCAATGGCTGCGGCGTGAGACCCGCCGTTGAAAATCAGCATCAGGCACGAAACGATCGGAATGCAGACCGCGATCGACGCCAGCACCCGGGCGTTGACGCGATCCAGCAAATACCCGATCGTCAGGCGCCCAAAGATCGAAGCTACCCCCATCAGCGAGGCGATTCTTGCCGCTTCGCCGCGTGTCAGCCCGCGTGATGACAAGATCGGGACCAGAGTGACGGCCAGCGGCACGATCACACTCGCAATCAGCACCGTCGCCAGCGCGAGCCGCAGAAATCTGCCCGTCAGCAGAATTTCGAAAGCCGATGCCAGCGCTTTGCCGCCGGGCGATTGTACCGGGACATAGTTTTTCTGGTCGCGCGCGCCCATGAAAAACAGGACGAGCACGGGAATGACCACCACACCCCATAGGCCCGCCATGGCAACATAGGCGTGGCGCCAGCCCAGCGCGTCGATCAGTCGCACGGCAAGAACCGGCGTAATGATCGAACCCAATCCGCTGCCGCACAGCGTAACCGCCAGCGCCAGTCCTCGACCGGCGAAAAACCGGCTCGTGACCGCAGCCGTCCACACATTGGGCAAAATCGTGACGTTGATCAGCGCCAGCAACACCCATAACCCCTGCCACGATCGGATCGATGGTCCCGACGTGCTTAGCAACGCGGTCAACAGGCACAACATGATCGCTCCGGGAATACCGATGCGGCGTGGCCCAAACCGGTCGATCAAACCGCCGACCAGCGGCGCCATCAGCACTGTGGCAACCCCCGCAATCGTCTGGCCGGAGGCAATCGCGGCCCGGCTCCAGCCGAATGCGGTCTGCAGCGGTTGCATGAATACGCCAAGCGAATAGGAATTGAGCGTTGAAATCGCCACACCCGCACAAGCGGCCAGCACCACCGGCCAGTGTGCGCGCCACTCTGCCAGGGCCTGCCCGGGCTGCGCGTTGAGGGTTCTACTCATCGAACGGCCCTCACAATAGCCCCGCTTCGCGTTTGCGGCGTCGGCCGGGAAAATCGAGCTGTCCGGTATGCGCGGTCGCGCCGCCATCGGCAGCGACAATCGCACCGGTCATGTAACTGGCGTCGGATGAGGCGAGGAAGGTTGCGACGCTGGCCATTTCTTCGGCCGTGCCGAACCGGCCCATCGGGATGGTATCGAGCCAACTGCGCCGATATTCATCGCCGCCGTGTTCGCCCACGGCCATCGCGGTGCCGGCGATTGCGCCCGGGCACAGCGCATTGACGCGGATGCCGATCCGCGAACAATCGAGCGCGAGCGAACGGGTGTAATTGATCACGGCGGCCTTTGACGCATTGTAGGCGCCCATGCCAAAATCGCCGAGCAGACCGGAAATCGACGCGATGTTGACGATCGCCCCGTCGGATCCGCTCATGTGCGGGATCGCCGCTTTGCAGGCATGGAACACCGATGTGACGTTGACCGCGAACAAGCGTTCCCAATCGTCCTCCGCCATGTCGGGCGTTTCCGCCAGATGGCCGATGCCCGCGTTGTTGATCAGCACGTGGAGACTACCAAAACGAGCGACCGTCGCCTCGACCATGACCTGAACTTGCGCAAAGCTGCGCACGTCGGTGCGGTGAAATACCGATGCATCGGGCAGGAGCGCGGGAGGATTGATATCGGCGTTGACGAGTTGCGCGCCCTCTGCGGTCAGGCGGGCGACGATTGCGGCACCGATGCCGGATGATCCGCCGGTTACGATCGCGACTTTGCCGTCGAAACGCTTGCTCATGCCCTGCTCCCGGGTTCTTTCCTTATTGTGCGAATGTCATGCCGTTGGGTTCATGGCTGCCGGATCGAAATAATCGCGCCACACGCGGATCGATCCGTCCTCGATTTCAAAAATCCCCATGACGGGAAACACGATTTCGCGGCCATCGGTCTGACGAAAGATATCGCTGCGCTCATTGAGGATTACACCTGGCCCGGCACATGCCTGGTGGTGGATTTCGAACCGGACGCTGGTGGCGGTGGCCAGGAAGCCGGCGACGGCCTTGTGAATCGCCTCGTGTCCAACCAGCGGGGGATAGGGCATGTTGTGCCACACGCCGTCGGGTCGAAAACACGCGGTCACGGCATCGGCATCGCGGGCTTCCCAGGCTGCGATCAGGCGCGCTACGGTCAGTTCGGCGTCGGTCAGTTCGGCGTCGGTCGGTTCGGGGGCGGTCACGGGCGGGGGTTCCTTTGGCTTGGTCAGTCGGCGCTGGCGGGTGGGGTCGCATCTGGCGATTTTATGGCGCGAAACGCTGCGAAGCCTTCTTGCAAAGCGGGACCGGACGCCAGGTGGAGATGGCGCGCGGTTTCGACTTCGACATAAGGATGAAATGCAAGGCCTTCTGCTGAAAGGATATTGGCCTTCATGGCGCGCAAAGCTTCGGCCGGAAGACCGGCGAGTAGGCGCGCGGCGTCAAGCGTTGCCTCGAGCAACGCGCTCTCGTCAAATACGCGCGTAACCAGACCCCAATCGAGCGCCTGCGCGGCATCGAATTTATCCGAGAAATACAGCAATTCGCGGGCGCGTGCCGAACCGACCAGCCGCATCAGCGACCATGCCAGCCCCATGTCGCCCGAAGCGCCCACTTTGATGAAGGCGGTGGCAAACCGGGCGCGGGTTGCGGCAAAACGCATATCGCAGGCGCTGGCCCAGCCAAGTCCGGCACCAGCGCAACCACCATCGATTGACGCGATCGTGACTTGCGGCATGGTGTGGAGCAGGGCGGGTATGGCGTAAGCCTTGCTGATCCGCGCGGGCGGTGCTCCCCCGGTTTCCGAAGCCGCCGCCTCCGACAAATCCGCGCCGACGCAAAAATCGCGGCCGACCCCGCGCAGTATCAGGACTTTGGCGGGTGTTTCAGCGATCTCCAGCAGACTGGCATAAAGCGCGTTGCACAATCCGGCAGACAGCCCATTGCGCCGCTCCGGCCGGTTGAGCGTGACGATCGCAACACCGTCACGGTCTTCTACCAGAACGAAGGGTGCGGTCATGCAAGTGCCTCATCGACGGTAAAATGGCGGCCCAGGAAATCGAACACGGCGACATTGAATGCGTCGTTGGCATCGCCTGCCACCATATGATCGGCGCCTGCGACATCGACGAATTCGGCATGGGGCGCCATTTCAAGAAAAGACTGAGCGCCTTCGCGGCTGACCACCCGGCTTAGACTGCCACGGACCAGCAAAGTCGGCACAGTCAACCGCCCGGCGGCCCTTTCAAACATCTGCGGGTCGCGCACCGGTCCCGCCTGCCTTTGTATGAACGCTGGATCCCAATGCCAATAGTAACGGCCGTTTTCGCGCAAACGCAGATTGCGCATCAATCCCGAGGTATCTTTCGGACGGGGCCGATGCGGCAGGTATGCCGAAACGGCATCGGCGGCTTCATCAAGCGAGGCAAAGCCATCAGGCGCGCTGGTCATGAACGTCCCGATTTCCTGTGCGCCGCTGGTTTCGACGCGCGCTGCGACATCGACCAGGATGAGCCCGGCAGCCGGTGTGGGTTGATCTGCGGCAATCAAAAGCCCGACAAGGCCGCCCATCGACGCGCCGACGATCACCGGGGGCTGGCCAAGCCCTGCGATAACCGCTCGAATATCTTGGGCAAACGTGGTAATCGCGTAATCGCCATCGGGCGCCCACCCGCTTTCGCCGTGGCCGCGTAAGTCCAGCGTCACGGCACGATAACCCCGTCTGGCGGCTTCGCGCACGGCTTTGCCCCAGCTTTGCCGGGTCTGTCCGGCACCATGCAGGAACAGGATAGGCTGTGCATCTGCGGGCCCCATGGCGTCGGCCATGATGCCAAACCCTGCGATTGGGAACCGGACCGTTTCGACGTGTTCACTGGTCATGGGGCAAGTCATGCCTTGCCCCATGCGCTTTGTCACCGGGGCGGCCAACGGCTTCGCCGGGGCGATGGCGGGACCCGTTGCCAGTCACGCTCGCGTGGAAATCGTCCGAGCGATCCCGTTTGGCTGCGTCCCGTGCTAGTCGCTGTGGGCAGAAACGGTCGCCAGCGGGCGTACGTGCTGGCAGTAAAGAGGGGGCTATGGCGAGCGCAGTGCGACATCAGGACGCAATGCCCGATCGGCGCGCGATCGGGCTCAATCTGGCTGGCCAGCGATTGGGACGCAAGGGGCAGGAAACGCGCGAGCGCGTGCTGGTCGCAGCATTGCGCCTGTTCGACGATCCGCATGGTCCACCGGTTACGCTTACCAGCGTCGCGCGCGAGGCCTCGATGCGCCTGAGCAATCTCTATCTCTATTTTCCCGACATGATCGAACTGCTGCTGGCCGTGCTTGACCGGATTATGGCCGATGCCGACGCGGCGTTCATGGATCATTTGCGGACGCGCTGGCCGGATGACCGGTTGGGACAATCGAGCGCCGAATTCATCCGTGCGCATTTTGTGGTCTGGAAACAGCATGCGCGCCTGTTGCAATTGCGCAATGCCCTGTCGGACACAGAGCCACGCATCATGGATTACCGGCAGAGCGCGACCCAGCCGATCCTGCAATTTCTGATGTTGCAGATGGATGGCTGCAATAGCGACGAATTCACCTGCGCAAATCTCGCGATCGTGGTCATGACCGGCTTTGAGCGTGTCGCGGCGATCGTCACGAACCCCAATTATGGAGCGATGGTGCGCGATCATACGCCGCATTCGGTCGACGAGATGACCGATCAGCTGATCGCGGCCGCAGCACGTCTGCTCGAACTTGCGATCCGCGACCAACGCGCAGCAGCGAATCGCATCCCGCATCAAGCTCCTTTTGAAAGAGCATGACATGACCGACAATTCGCCCGAGGCGTGGTTTTCCCAGTTTGGCGAGATCGAGACCGTACCACGCACGCGGTTCCAGAAAGTGGTCGCCAAGACGATGGCAGCCAATGGCGCCACAATCCCGCATGTCACTCACCATGACGATGTCGATGTCACGGGGCTGGAAGCCGTTCGCCGCAGCGCTGCGCCTGATGCCAGGTTTTCGCCATTGATCTATGTCATCAAGGCGGTGGTTGCGGCGTTGCAGGCATTTCCGCAGTTCAACGCCTCGCTCGCGCCCGAGGGGGATCGCCTGATCCTCAAAAAGTACACCCATATCGGCATAGCCGTGGATGGGCCGCTCGGCTTGCTCGTGCCGGTCTTGCGCGATTGCGACACCAAGGACCTGGCGGCGCTTTCCGCCGAGCTGAAGGAAATTTCGGCCCTGGCGCGCAGCAAGGGCCTGCCGATGGACAAGATGTCGGGCGGCTGTTTCTCGATCTCGTCGCTGGGCGGCATCGGCGGGACGTATTTTACGCCGATTATCAATTCCCCGGAAGTCGCGATCCTGGGGGTAACGGGCATCACCATGAAGCCGGTGTGGAACGGCAGTTCTTTTGAGCCGCGTGCGATGCTGCCGCTTTCGCTCAGCTATGACCATCGCATCATCAATGGCGCCGATGCTGCGCGTTTTGTGCGCCATATCGGTGCCACACTGGGCGAATGGCAAGTCTGATGACACCCACGGAGCACCCCATGGCGAACAAGCTTGACGGCCGAAAGATCCTGATCACCGGGGCGGCCAGCGGAATGGGACGCGCGATCGCGCACCTGTTCCTGGCTGAGGGGGCCTCGGTGGCGTTGCTTGATCGCAATGGTGAGGGCGTTGACACGGTAGCGGCCGAACTTGGTACGGGTGCGGCGGGCTTTGCCTGCGATGTCACCGACCGGGCCGGGCTGGGCGGCGTGGTCGAGCAGGCCGCGAGCGCGCTGGGTGGGATCGATGGCGTGGTCAATGCGGCGGGCATTCTCGATATTACGCCGATGTCGCAGCTTGATCCCGACAGTTGGGACCGGATGATCGCGGTCAACCTGACCGGGCCATACAATGTTGTCCGCGCCGCTTTGCCGCATTTGCAGGCGGCAGAGCGCGCAACCATCGTCAATATCGCTTCGGTCAGCGCACTGATGCCGATGCCGGGCACGGCGGGCTATTCGGCGAGCAAGGCCGGTTTGCTGATGTTTACGCGGTGCCTGGGGATGGATCTGGGCCCGAACATCCGGGCCAATGCGATATGTCCGGGCGTGATCAAGACCGAGATGACCCGGTATTTGTGGGAAAATTCCGAACATGCCGTTCGCGCTTCCGAGCGGGTGGCGCTGGGGCGCCTGGGTGAAGTTGACGATGTCGCGCGGGCCACGCTGTTTTTCACAGCCGAAGATTCGTCGTTTACGACAGGATCCTGGATGCCGGTCGATGGCGGTTTTGCCTGGCGGTGAATGCAGGGAATAGCAGCGTAAATCGCACCAGCGATCAAACCCGCGGTTGCGATATTATGGATATGCAATATGCTTATTGCATTAGTTGCCCCTCGTTAGCCGAGCTGCTATAAGGTCTCTGGCTTAAGCCTGGACTGCACCGCAATAGCCGCAAGCCTAAGCGCGATGCCGATCAAAAATAAAAAGACCTGGGAGGGAAAATATGAAAAATTCAGCCAAATTATACGGTGTCCGTTATGCCGCTCTGTTAAGCTGTACCGCACTTGTGTCGGGTCTTGGTTTCGCCGGTAGTGCATCGGCTGCAGACGCTCCAGCCGCAGCGCCTGCCGCTGTCCCGCCGGTCCAGGATGCCACGGCACCCGCTACGTCCGGCGTGGCCGACATTGTGGTCACTGCGCAGAAACGCTCGCAGCGCTTGCAGGACGTGCCGATTTCGATGACCGCTATCGACGTGAAGTCGTTAGAGGCCAATCGTATCACCAACGCGATCGATCTTGGCGGCAGCGTACCAAACCTTTCTGCGCGCGCGACTGGTGGGGGCGCATTGCTCCCCGCGTTCACAATGCGCGGTGTCACCAGCTACGGCGTGGTGCCCGGCTCGGACAAGGAAATCTCGATATACCTCGATGGCGTCTATATCGGCAGCACCGTCGGTTCGGCTATTGACTTGCCCGATGTTGCGCAGATCGAAGTCTTGCGCGGGCCGCAAGGCACACTGTTTGGCCGCAATGCGACCGCTGGCGCAATTAGCGTCACCACGCGCGATCCCGCCGCCAAATTCGGAATAAGCCAGGATTTCACGGCCGGCAATTACCGCGAATTCCGTTCTAAGACGCGTATCGATTTCGGCAACCACGGCGACTTTTCCGCGTCGATTACATATCTGCATGATCAGCGTCGTGGCGAGGTCCAGAATCTTGGAGCGGGCACAACCTGGACGTTCCCGACCTCGGCTGGCGTACCCACCACGCAAGTTTCGCCCGAATGGCTCGGCAGCAAGAACGTGAATTCGGTGTTTGGCGTCATCAAGTATGAGCCGAGCAGCAACTTCAGTGTGGTCAACAAGCTGGATTGGACCGGTGAGACATACACGCCTCCTGCGTCCGCTGCGGTTGGCTACAATCCCGGCACGCTGGGGCCTGCCGTTGGGGCTTATTTCGGCGGCATCATCGCTTTGCAGACCACGCCACCGCTGCTGGATTCGAGTGCGGTGCGCCCGTCTGCGGTGAACAACTCCTTCAGTTTGCCAGCATATGACCGGTCATGGGGTGACAGCCTGACAGCGACTTACCGTGTCAGCGATAAGGTAACGTTGAAAAATATTCTGGCTTACCGGGAAGGCTATTTGCGTGAGTCGGGTGATCTGGGCGGCTTCGGCGATCTGACTGTCACACCAGCCATACAGACGGCGTTCGGCTTTCCGGCGAGCTACGTCGGGGCCCCATTTGTAGTCTACGGTATCGAACAGGTGCAGACTTCGAAGCAGTGGAGCGACGAGACCCAGCTCAACTACACTTCGCAAGCACTGACGATGACGGCAGGCCTGCTGTATTATCATCTGACCACTACCAACGGTGGTCGGCCCGGAATGCCAAACGACGTGGTGCTTTCGCCTGTGCCGAATGGCAATATTGGCGGACTGAATCCTACCAGTAACGAAGCATTCAATTCTGCACAATCGCTGGCAGCCTATATCCAGGCTGAAGCGCATATTACCTCGCAAATTGACCTGGTCGCCGGTTTTCGTGAAACCAATGACAAGAAATCTGGGGCCTTCTACGGAGCGGTGGTGACACCGTTCACGTACAACAAGACATTGCCGTCGTACACGGCGGGTGTGAATTACAAGCCCACCCGTGATATTCTGCTTTACGGCAAATTCTCTCACGCCAACGTTTCGGGCGGGGCCGCCGGAACCGTGATCTTCGAGCCGGAATTTGCTGATTCCTTCGAGGCCGGGATAAAGAGCGACTGGTTTGATCGCCGGTTGCGGGCAAACCTGTCAGTTTATACGGTTGGCTATCGGCATATTCAGGCCGCGTCCGCCGGGATCAATGTCGGGCATCCGGAACTGGGGCTGGTCGTCGTCGATCAGGGCAATGTGCGCGCCAAGGGTTTCGAGTTTGAATCGACCATCGTGCCGACGCGCGGTGTGACACTCGGCGCTTCGGCAGGGTACACCGACGTGAAGAATACGTATCTGAACCCGGGTTCGGGTCAGGGTGCGTCGGATTCCACGGGGGCATTTATCCCAGTAACGCTGAACAACTTCTTCCCGACATTGCAGCCCAAGTGGACCGCCAATCTTTCGGCCGAATATGACACGCAACCGATTTTTGGTGAATCCCGGATGACGTTCCGGGTCGATGCCTCCTGGCGCGACAAGGAAATAACCGATCCCTTCCTGGTGTACCAGCAGATGCCACAATATGCTTCGTTGACGTACTCGCCTGCGACATGGTTGGTCAATGCGCGGGTCTCGATTGATCATGTCAAGCTGCCGGCGGGTGAAATGCAGGTCGCGGTATGGGCGAAGAATCTGAACAATGCCAAGGAATCGGTATTCCCTGATATCTTTGGATTTGTCGGAGTGACCGAATTTCAGGCGGCGCGCACATTCGGTGTCGACGTCAACTTCAAGTTCTGAATGCAAGGCTCCTGCTGCGGCCCAAACACCCGGGCCGTGCAGTTGTAGCGGTCGATCCCGGGGGGAGCTGGGATCGACCGCTCTTTGTGGTTTTTGATATGAATGATGCGGCAGGTGATATTGGACGGCTACCGTTCGCGCATGCAGGCAGGTGATGAATGTCCAGGAGAATGACGTGAGCGACAAGGCTATTTTTGCAGGGGTTCGTGTCATCGAATTGGCCCAATATGTGTTTGTGCCCGGCGCTGGTGTTCTCCTGGCCGACCAGGGCGCCGAAGTGATCAAGATCGAATCGACCGGCACCGGCGACCCCTACCGCACACTGAAAATTGGCGACGGTCGCGAAGTCGGCACAACCAATCTCGCCATGGAGCAAAACAATCGCGGCAAGAAAAGCATCGCGATCGATCTCAAATCCGCCGATGGTCGCGAAGTCTTTCTCAAACTGATCGAAACGGCCGACGTCTTCCTGACCAGCTTGCGGCCCAAGGCGCTGCGCAGCCTGCGCCTGGATGTCGACGATCTGCGCGCGCGCAACCCCAAGATCATCTATGCGCGGGGCAACGGCCTTGGCTTTCGCGGGGCAGAGGCGGACAAGCCCGGGTTCGATGCGTCGTCGTTCTGGGCGCGCGGCGGGCTGTCGCATGCGTTCACGCTGCCGGGCAATGCGCCTACGCCGCCGCGCCCCGCATTCGGCGACCATTCCGGATCAATGGCTCTGGCATTCGGTATTGCCGGCGCGTTGTTCAAGCGGGCCATGACCGGGGAGGGCACTGTGGTCGATACCTCGCTGTTGTCCACGGCCGTGTGGATGCTGTCATCGGACATCACCTACAATCAGGTGCCCGGCTATACCGTTCACTCGAAAGCTGTGTCGCGTTTCCCGCTGATGGAAGTCTACAAGACCAAAGACGAGCGCCTGATCCAGATGATGCTACTCGATCCCCGGCCGCACTGGCATTCGTTCTGCGCACTGGTCGATCTGCCGCATCTGTTCGATGATCCGCGCTTTGTCGACAATCCCGCGCGTATGAAAAATGCGTCCGAACTGTCTGCGCTGATTGCCGAAAAGATCGGGGCGAAAGACTGGGCCGAATGGAAACCATTATTCGATGCGTGGGATGCGCCGTGGGAATTGATCCGCACGATCGACGATGTCTGTGAAGATCCGCAAGTCCATGCCAACGAAATGATTTTCGAGCTGACTGTCGGCGAAGACAAAGTCAAAGTCGTCGCCGGACCTGCCGGTTTTGACGGGAACGCCGCGCCGATCGTGCGCCAGGGTTCGCCCGGAATGGGCGAGCACACTGACAGCCTGATGACTGAAATCGGTTTTGGCGCTGATCAGCTCGCCGACTTCAAGGCGCGCAAGCTGGTGCAATAAGGCATTTGCGGCGGGAGCCTGTCAGGGCCCCGCCGCCACGCATCTGCTATTTTTTCTGATCGGGCACTTTGGCCAGGCTGGGCACGTTGGTCGGGTCCATGCCCCAGCCGAACAGGCGGAAGTTCTGGCTGTGGCCAAGCTGGTGCAGCGAAAACGCCTGATCGATCGCGTTCATCTGGCCCTGGATGTCGAGCGTCTTGTTGACCGCTTCCTTGGCCAGTTTCAGCGCAAAGGCGGGTTTTGTCGCGATTTTCTTCGCCATAGACAGCGCAAAATCGGCCAGATTGTCGCGCTCTACCACATGGTTGACCATCCCCAGCCGGTGCGCTTCCTCGGCATTCCAGCTATCGGATGTGAACAGGAATTCCTTGGCCTTGCGGGGGCCCAGCTCCCACGGATGGCCAAGCCATTCGACGCAAGGCATGCCGAATGTCGCCACCGGGTCAGAGAACACGGCATCTTGCGAGGCGATGATGATATCGCACACCCAGGCGAAAATCAGTGCGCCGGCTATGCATTTGCCCTGGACCGCGCATATCGTCGGCTTTGACATGTTGCGCCAGCGCCGCGCAGATTCGAGGTAGCCTTCCTTTTCCGATGCGTACCAGCCGTGCGTACCCGGCTCGTTGAACCCGCTCCACGTGCTGGTGCGCGGGCTGCGCTCCTGCATGTCGGCCTGATAATCCTCGACGCTTTCCGAAATGTCGTGCCCGGCGGAAAAATGCTTGCCGTCGGCGGCCAGAATAATAACTTTGACCGTGTCGTCGGCCAAAGCACGATCAAACGCCGCGCTGACCGCAAAAATCATTTTGGGATTGATCGCGTTGTATTTGTCGGCGCGGGCGAGCACCACGCGGGCGACGCCCGGCGCCGCATTTTCATAACGGACTAGCGTTTCGGTCATGCACCCAATCCCTCTGCAATCGCGCGCGCTCGGATGCGCAGCACGTCTTTTTTGACTTTGCCCGATGGAACGCGCGGCAGGTCATCGACCAGCACGAGATGTTCGGGAAATTTCTGGCGCGCAAGGCCTGCCGCATCGAGGTGGCGGCGAATGTCGGCCATGTCGATGGTCTGGCCCGCGTTGGCGATAATGAACGCACACCCCTTTTCGCCGGTTGCCGCGCTCGGCATGGCGACGATCGCCACTTCGGCCACGGCAGGATGGGTATAAAGTGCGTCTTCAACCTCCTTCGGGCTGATGTTTTCGCCCGAGCGGATGATGATATCTTTCTTGCGCCCGGTGATGACAATGAAATTGCCGTTCACCAGCCGGCCAAGGTCGCCCATGTCGAAAAAGCCGTCGTCGTCGAACGCGCCGACGTTGTCCTCGGGATGGACATACCCGACGAACAGGCCGGGGCCGCGCGCCCACATCTCGCCCTCGTCGCCCTCGCGTACCGGGTTGCCATCGCTGCCAAGCAGGCGGAATTCCACAGGGTAGACGATCTCACCGTCAGTATGTGCGCCAAGTTCCGCTTGCGCGGCTTCGTGAATACCCAGCGTTGCCGTGGTCATTTCGGTCGAGCCATAAGCGCGGAAAAACAGGCAGCCAGGAAACGAACGCGTGGCATGCAGGATCAGGTCGGGCGACACGGTGGTGCCCCCGCAAAAGAACAGCCGCAGCCGCGACAGGGCGCCGGGACGTGCGCCGGCGGTATCGAGGATCTGTTGCAGGAACGGCGTTGCCCCGCCGCTGACCGTGCAGCCGTTGTCTTCGATGCAGCGGATGCCGTCGTCTGCCGCCCACACGTCGATCAGCACGCTGCGGCAACCGCGCACCCATGGCATATCGAACACCCAGAATGCCCCGGTGATATGCGTGACGGGTGAAGGCATGAACACGACGTCGTCGGGCCCGATGCTCCATGCCTCGCCCATCGCGCGGGTTCGGTGGTCAAAGCCATAGTGGGTGTGCATCACACCCTTTGGTTTGCCCGTCGTGCCCGACGTATACATCACCATCAACACGGCGGCAGGATCGACTTTGGGCAGCAGCGCCTGATCGAGCGGGGCGTATGCCATTGCGTCTGTCCAAGTCATCGTACCTTCACCGCGCACGACGACGATGTCGCGCAATTTGGGCAGATCACCCTGCAGTCCCGCCAGCATCGCGGCGTGATCGACCTTGCGGAACACCTGCGGCACAAAAATCAGCTTGGCGCCGCAATCGGCCAGAATGTAGCCCAGTTCGGATTCGCGGTAGATCGGCGGGACCGGATTGATCACCAGTCCCGCCATCCGTGCGGCGAGCGCGATGATCGCCGTTTCGGTCCAGTTGGGCAATTGGAATGCCACCACATCGCCGGGCACGAGCCCGCGCGCGCGAAAGAACGCGGAAAGACGCAGCGCGCCGTCCCAGGCCTGCGCCCGCGTCAATTGCTGATCGCCTTCGGTCAGCAGAACTTTGTCGGGGTCCAGCGCAACGGCGGCGCGCGCGGCGTCGACCAGTGTGGTATCCTGCCAGTCGTGCCGTGCGCGATACAGCGCAGCGATCTCGTCGGACCAGCGGACCTGAAAGCCGCTGACATCGGTGCGATACGAAACGGTCATGGCTTCAATATTCCACGCGGAGGCGGCGCCCGTCATCCGACGATTGATCGATCGTGTCGAGCAGCAAGGTGAGGCGAGCGGCGCGGTCGAAGTCGGGAACGGTGTGCGTGCCGCTGCGAATGTCGCCGGCAAAGCGTGTCCACATTTCCGAGACATTGGCGGGCGGGCCGTTAAGTTCGGGTGCGGTCGCGGACGGCTGTGCAACGCTCCCCGGGGTCGTTGTGACGGCCAGCCGCCCGGCCTGATAGCCGCCGGGATGCCCGCCGGAGATCGTCAGGGTGCCTGCCGTCCCGCGCACGATAAATTCGAAGGGCACTTCGGTGACGCCGCCAACCACTTCGAGCGACGAAACGCAGCCACCCACATGACGACCGCTGACCAGCAGGTGGTCGGCGCATGTGCGGGCGATGCATTCATCGGTGCCGCTCAATTTCATCTCACCCTGCACGATGCTGGCCAGCGCGGTTACGTCGGCATAGTCGCCGACCACCGCCTCGATCGTGGCAAGGGTATGGCCGCCTGCAATCGTTGAAAGCGTTGCGCCGTTGCGCTTGTCCTGCAGGTACGCGTAGTGCGCCGGCGATTCTGCGCCCCAACCGGCGGTGGGCGACACCACCCGAAGTGTCAGGGGGCGCCCGATAGCGCCATCGCTCACCAGCTTTGCCGCATGACGTACCGCCAGCGAATTGGCGCCTTGCAATCCGATCGCGACATGCACGCCAGCGGCTCGCGCTGCTTGAGCAATATCACGCGCTTCCGCCAGATCGCGGCCCAGTGGCCATTCGCAATAAATGTGCTTGCCCGCTGCAATGCCCGCCATGACGATGGCGCGGTGCTCGGGCACTTTCACTGTGACGGCGACAATATCGACGTCCGGATCACGCGCCAGCGCCAGGGAATCATCGTAAGCAGAGACCGCGCCGTACAGGGCCCGGGCTTCCTCGGCGATTTCCATCGTCCGCGCAGAAACCGCCTGAATCGCAAATTGGGGGAGGGCGCGCAGAGCGCCCAGATGGGCATCAGTGGCCCAGCCGCGCCGGGCATTGGCGCCGGTAATGCCGACGCGCAAGGGTGCGGAGGTCATGTTCATCGTGCCCTTGGCAGGCCGAGCACCCGGTCGGCGATGTTTTCGCGCTGGATTTCGCTGGTCCCGCCCGAAATTGTGAACACCCAGCTCCACAGATAATCGTATGTCCACGGGTGGGCGCTGCGATCGCCGTCGAATTCGAGGAAATCCCAGCCCATCATGTCACCGACCAGTTCGCTCAGCGCCTTGTGCGCGCCTGTCACCAGCAGCTTCATCATCGACCCCTTTGGTCCCGGCACACCCGAGCGGTCGGTTTCGGCGATGTCGGCCAGCGTCATCGCGCGGATCGCCAGCGCATCGGCCTTCAGCGAGGCGAGTTTCTGGCTGATCCCCGCGTCATCGATAGCCAGCGTGCCGTCTTCAAGGCGGATCTTGGCCGCCATGTCGATCGCACGGCCCACGCGCTCGTACAGTTCAAGCTGATCACCGATAAACCCGATACCACGTTCGAACGACAGCGTGGCCATCGCGGTAGACCAGCCCTGGTTGATCTCGCCAACGACGTTGGCCAAGGGGACACGCACCTCGTCATAGAACACCATGTTGACGTGTTCGTCTTTGAGCATCGTGCGGATCGGCTTGATGTCCATCCCGGGCGATTTCATGTCGCAGATCAGCCAGGTCAGGCCTTTGTGGCGCTGGCTGTCGGGGTCAGTGCGGATCAGCAGTTCCTGATAATCGGCATGTTTCGCGTCGGTGGTCCACATCTTGGCCCCGGTGACCACAATATCATCGCCATCGATCACGCCGCGTGTCTTGAGCGAGGCAAGATCGGACCCCGCGTTGGGCTCGGAAAAACCCTGACACCAGAGCGCATCACCGCTCAGAATGCGGGGCAGGTGAAAGGCACGCTGGGCATCGGTGCCGCGCGCGATGACCGTGGGCCCGGCGTGCATCAGCGCGACATAGGTCGTGTTGATATAATGCGGGGCGCGGGCGCGGGCCAGTTCTTCGTACCAGATGACCTGCTGTAGGCCGGACAGGCCAAGCCCGCCGAATTCCTTGGGCCACGACACACCGGCCCAGCCGTGTTCGTACATCTTGCGCTGCCAGTCGCGGTCAAACTGCTCCGCGCCATGGCCGTTGGCGGGACGGGGCGAGGTCGGCACGTTGGTCGACAGCCATGCCCGCGCGCGCTGGCGGAAATCCTGGTCTGATTGGGAGTACTGAAGATCCATAGTCAGTCTTCCACACAGGCATGCAGCAGACGGCCGAGCAGACTGCGCTTTGCGCCGAACAACTTTGAAAGCACCAGCGCGTGTTTGAGGAACAAGTGGGCGTTGTGTTCGTCGGTCACGCCGATGCCGCCGTGCAACTGGATGTTGCTGTCGGCGTTGGCCATGGCCGCCTGGTTGGCGAGCAATTTTGCGGCGTCGAGATGGACCGCTGCATCGCTGCGCCCCTCTTTCATGGCAGCTGCGGCAAACCACAATTGCGAACGCGCCGACTCCAGCCGCACGGCCATGTCCGCGCAAGGATGGCGCACGGCCTGCCAGGAGCCAATCTTCTTGCCGAAAGTCTCGCGCACTTTGGCGTATTCCACGATCTGGTCGAGAGATGCTTCGGCAATGCCAACCAGCATGGCAGCCGTGCCGAGCGCGCCCATGCGCCAGATGTGGCTTTGGTCCGACCCCGCCGGAGCAGCAAATACCGGCGTCAGACGCATAGACATGGCCGGGTCAAGCGAGGGTCTAGGCTCGATGTCGATACCCGCCAGGGATGTCAGGCTCGCGTAATCCTGGCCGACTTCGATCGCATGGGTCGCTTCGTGCGAGCCGAGCAGCCGCATATGCGATCCATCACGCACTGCCAGCGCGACCGCTGTTTCACCGCTGACGATGCGCGCTCGCAGATCGGCATCGTCGACCACCATCGCGGCCAGGCATTGGGTCAGCACATCGATTGGTCCGCAATGCCGGCCCACTTCGCGAAAGAACAAGGCATGTTCGACCGAAGACAGGCCACTGCCGCCTGCGCTTTCCGGTAGCGCCAGCGCAAACCAGCCCATGTCGCCGATCTGACGCCGCAAAGCCGCACTCATATCGGCCCCGGCGGACGCATGCAGACGATCGATCGACATGGCTTCGGTCAGAAAACCGCCCGCAGCATTGGCGATATCAACTTCGTCGCCATCAGGAGCGAGATACATTCATTTTCCCCCCCTGCACACGCGTTATTCCATGGTGCGATCTATTCATCCGGTCTTTTAGACGGCGAATCCAAATAAATGCAACATGCCGTGGGCATTATAATATCGGGTTTGCACGACATCGCTGGGGCGTCGGGCCCCGTGGCTTATCACCTGCCGGCCATCAGCCGGAAAACAGCGTTTCGGGCACCCCGGTTTCGCCTGGACGCAGCGCGAACAGACCACCGTTTGCGACATTGCCTGGCGCTGCAGGGTTGATCATCATCCGGGTCGATGTCACGTACAGAGTGCCCAGGTCCGCGCCGCCAAACGCGGGTTTGGTCGGATTGGAGCAGGGCAGGGCAATTTCGCGATGGAGCGTGCCATCGGGCCAATACCGCCGCAAAGCACCGACCCCGACCAGCGCAAGCCAGTAACCACCTTGGGCATCGACAGTCGCACCATCGATGAAACCATGGCCATGTTCGAGCGTCAGAAACGTCCGGCGGTTGGACACCGATCCAGTTGCGGCATCGATGTCAAAGGCCTCGACTTTGCGGCCTGGCGCTCCGGCGGCGTACATGGTTGTACCGTCGGGGCTGAACGCCAGGCCGTTCGCCACCGAGATCCCATCAATTTCGGGCACCAGCCGATCGCCGTCGAGCCTGAAATAGAATGCACCGGCGGCGTTCCGATCGGCGGGATAATGGTGATCGTACGCGCCGGTCCAGAAGCGGCCCTGGCGGTCGCAATGACATTCATGCAGCATGACATGCGGGGGCAGCGGCGATCGCGCACGCAACCGGGTTTCGCCGGTAGAGGGCGAAAAATCATACACGCCATCGGCCAACACCAGGAGAAGATCGCCGTTGGTCTGATGCACAAAACCGCCGATGCGCTGTGGCATGGACCAGCGGTCGAGCTGGCCACTGGTCGGGGACCAGCGCAGGATTTCCGCAGGTTTTTCGCAATTGATCCACCACAGCATCTGATGGGTGGCAGACCAGATGGGGCCTTCACCCAGATGATTGTCAGCGGCAAGAACGCACGTTGGTTCAGTCATGTCGTGGCTCATGCCGGGATCGGCGTCGACTGGAACGCAACCAGGCGCCATACCCCGTCCGACCTGGCCCAACCTTCGAGGACACGGTTATCGAGCCGCTTTTCGACACTTTCGACGCGCACCACGGTGAGCATCCGGCCAGTCAGCAGCGCGGCGTCGGCGGAAAGCGTGATCACGCTGTCTTCGCTCCAGTCGATCGAAACGTATTCGATGCGCCCGGCGGCCATTTTGCCGAGAAAGGCGGCTTTGCCATCCACGCCGCCGTTCGAATGATGAAATGCCAGGCGTGCGTCGAGCACGGCATCGAGTTCGGCGGCGTTGTTCGCGAGCATGGCTGCGCAGCGCCGCTGTTCAGCCGCAAATATCCCAGGGGTCGGATCGTCGCGCATGTCCTGTTCCTCCACCCCTAGTTCAATGTTTGGGCGATGCCGCGTTGTTTCGATGCCGGGCCTGGTGAAGTCAACGATGGCGCGCAGGCGGCAATTCGACATCGCCAGGGCGTTAGGACCGGTGGCATGATTGACGGGTCAATGTTGGCCGCGTAGCAATAATGCAACACCCTAGCTGCATTTTGCCGAATCCCATCAACAAAGGGGCGCTGCGCCGGGGCGGGGATGATGGGCAACCAGCACAGGAGCCGGTGAATGCACCCGTATTATACGGCGATCCTGAATGCTTATGCTGCTGCCGGACGCCCGTATTTCCATCAGGTGACGCCCGATGCGGCCAAAGCGATGATGCGCGCGACTGTTGCCGCCATTCCGCCAACGGTCGGGCTGCCCGATCTGGCGCAGGTGGTCGATACACAGATTGCCGGGCCGCACGGCGCCATCCCGATCCGCCGCTATATTCCCCATGGCGACGCATCTGGGACGTGCGTCTATTTCCATGCCGGCGGCTGGGTGATTGGCGATCTCGACCTGTCAGATGCAACCTGCCGCCGCCTTGCGGGGGCCGCGCAATGCGAAATCATCAGTGTCGATTACCGTCTCGCGCCCGAACACCCTTTTCCCGTTCCGCTCGACGATGCCTTTGCCGCGCTCGCGTGGGCGGCGCGCGAACGGCCCGGGCCGTTGCTGGTGATGGGCGAAAGTGCCGGGGGCAATCTGGCGGCGGCTTGCGCGATCCGCGCGCGCGATGGCGGCAGCCCTGCGCTTGCCGGGCAGTTCCTGGCCTATCCGGTTACCGATCACGATTTCGAAACCGCCTCCTATCGCGAAGTCGGCGATAACAACTGGCTGCTGTCGACCGCTGACATGCGCTGGTTCTGGGATCTGTATTGCCCTGCAGGCCTCGACCGCACCGATCCGCTGATGTCGCCGCTGCATGTCGCGGATGCAGCAGGCCTGCCGCCTGCGTTGATATACGTCGCGCAACTCGATCCGCTGCGCGAAGAAGGACTGGCTTATGCACGGCGGCTGCGGGAGGCGGGCGTGCCGGTTGCGACCCGTTGCGAGGCCGGGATGCTTCACGGCTTCCTCAGCGCGGCCGGGGCAATTCCGATTGTGGCAGACGCGGTCGCGCAAGCGGCGGGATGGATCAGGCACCAATTGACATACCCCGTTTGCCATCAGGAGAGCCATCGATGACAGATACCCCGGTCCCGAAAACGCATGTCGGCGCGCGTGACATTCCGCTGCCCGCGCACCTGAGCCCTGCCGCTCAGGCGACATTGACGACACCGATGCTCGACCTGGGCCAGGTTTATCCCGCGCCGGACGACACTGCCGGATGGCACGCCCATATTGCTGCCACGGAAAGCGCGATGCGCGAGCTGATCCTGGGTTCGACCGCGCAATTGCCGGTCGATATCGTGGAGCGCGACGCCCACGGTGCACAAGTGTTCGATATCACGCCGCAGGGAATTCCGGACAGCGGCGGCCTGATTCTCGAAATCCACGGCGGCGCGTTGATCTTGGGCGCAGGCGAATTGTGCCGCGGCATGGGCGCGGGCACCGCATTTCAAATGCAGGCACGGGTGTGGGCGGTCGACTATCGCATGCCGCCGGCGCATCCTTTTCCTGCGGCGCTGGACGATTGCCTTGCGGCCTATCGCGCTGCGCTCGACACCCTTCCGGCCGAAAAAATTATCGTTAGCGGTGGGTCTGCGGGCGGCAATCTGGCCGCAGCGTTGGTGCTGCGCGCGCGCGACGAAGGCTTGCCGTTGCCGGGCGGTGTCATTTTGCGCACGCCCGAAGTCGATCTGACTGAATCCGGCGACAGTTTCGCCACCAATCTGGGGATTGACCCGATCCTGGGTCTGCTGATGCCTGTCAACCTGCTCTATGCTGCGGGCCACGATCTGACGCATCCTTATCTGTCGCCCCTGTTTGCCGATTTCACCAAAGGCTTTCCGCCGACGATCCTGACGACCGGAACGCGCGATTTGTACCTGTCGAACACAGTGCGATTGCACCGCGCATTGCGTGCAGCGGGGATCCGGGCAGAACTTCATGTCCTTGAGGCTGGCGCACACCTGGGCTTTCCCGGCGCGCCCGAGGGTCAGGAAATCGAGCGTGAATTGCGTCGTTTTGTCGCTGAAATCTGGAGTGAAGCCGGTGCGTGATTTGGGCTTTGTTCGTGACATGCTTGCCGCACGGTTGCCGGATGGCGACCGGATCTGTGGCATCGATCCCATCACCACCGGCTTTTCGAATGAAACGTATGTGGTCCAGGGCCTGGACCTGATCTTGCGGCTACCGCCGTCGGGCGGCGCGATGCTGGATGGGCGCGGGGTAGTCGAACAGGCACGGATCTATCAGCAATTGGCGACCTCTGACAAAGCGCCGCCGGTGCCTCGGATTGTCGATTGCTGCGAAGATGCCGGTGTCATCGGTGTTCCCTTTTTCGTGATGGAACGCGTTGCCGGTGAATCGATCCATGACATTGCCATGCAGTCGTGGTTCACCGATGCCCCGGCCCCAGAGCGCACACGGATGTGCACCGATTGGGTTGCGGCGATCGCCAGCCTTGCCCGCCTGCCACCACTGGCCGTACTCGGTCCGGCGATCACACCGGAAGAAGACTTGCGCAACTGGTCGGCTTTTGCGTCAGCGGCGGATTGTCCCGTCGTGGTGGAAGCAATCGAACGGTTGCTCAAGGTGCCGGCTCCGCGCAGCGGCAAACCGGCGGTGATCCATGGCGATCCCAAGCTGTCAAACCTGATGTGGGAGGATCGCGCGATAACGGCGGTGCTCGATTGGGAAATGGCGCTCAATGGCGAGCCGCTCAGCGATCTGGCCTATATGTTGTATGGCTTTGAAAGCGATTTCCACCCCGCCACCCGCGCCCAGCAGCTGTCGGGCATGCTGTCGCGTGACGAGGTTATCGTGCTTTGGTCAAAGGTGTCGGGCCGACCGGTCGAGGGCCTGCTCTGGCACGAAATCGCACAATTCGCCAAGCTGTGCTCGATCTTGGCGGAAGGCGTGAACATGTTTCGCACCGGACGCAGCACTGATCCCAAACTCGCATATTTCCAAAAAAATCTCGACAACTGGATTGGCGTGACCAACGCCATGCTGGATGCTGGCGGGTTTTGACATCAACAGGGTGCTTGTAACATGCTAACCAAAATCGCGCCGCTGACCGGCGCCGATGAATTTTTCAACCACCAGATCGTCAACACCCACGCCGCTGTGGGCACCGCTGACCTGAGCTGGACCGAAAAAGTCTGGTTTACGCTCGCGCGCAAGGATGGTTCGCTCCAGGCCGACTTTGGCCTGGGCAAATATGCCAACCGCAATATTCTGGATGGCTTTGCCGGGGTGCAGCACGGCACGACCCAACGCACTATCCGTGCCAGCCGGGTGTTGCGCCCGGACCTGGAACTTATGGCGGTGGGGCCCTTACGTTTTGACGTGATCGAACCGTATCGCAAATTGCGCATATCCGTCGCCGAAAACGCCGCGCAGCCATTCCGCTTTGACCTGACGTTTACCGATTATCTGCCCGCGTTTTTCGAAGGCCCCGATATGGTGATCGCAGGCGGTCGTCTGGTGTCCGATGTGATCCGCTATCACCAGGCAGGCACGGTGACGGGCTGGATCGAAATCGAAGGACAACGCCACGAGGTCAAACCCGAAGAATGGTTTGGCTTCCGCGACCATAGCTGGGGCGTGCGCGAACATGTCGGGCTCGATCCGGCCGATCTGGTGCCGGGCAACCTTGCACCGACCGCCGGCAGCAAGGCGGGCAAGCCGTATCATTTCAACTGGCTGGTTTCGCACCTGACACGGCCCGATGGTAGCGCCTATGAACTGGCGTATTATTTCCGGGATTTCGGCGCCGAAGGCCGTCCGGACTTTTTTACCGGGCACATCAGCGAAAGTGACGGGACGCAGATCCCGCTGCTCCGGGTCGTTCCGGAATTGACCTATCGCGCCAGCGACAAGGCCATGATGCACGGCCGCATCTATGCACTGCTGGGCGGCAAGGGCCGCGAACTGGAAGAGCGCGTGTTCGAGATCGAAGCGATCAATCCGGAGATGGGCTTTCGTCTGCAGCCCGGCATGTATGGCGCGTGGAAGGGGCAGATCCACGGCAGTTTCAAGGGCGAGAATTTTCTCGACGGCGAACGCGTCGATGACGTCAACAATTCCGACATTGTCGATGCCAACTACCGCTGGCAGATCCGCGACCGCCCCTTGCGCATCCGCGAGGGCGAAAACACCGGTTTTGCCAATGCCGAAAGCATCATTCTGGGCACGTATCCCGGCGTCACGGTTGCCTGAATCAAGCGTTGGGGATCAAGGCGGCAAGTTGAGTTATCGCCCTGGCAAGCGCAGTCGTGGCGCCTTCGTCAGCGATGCGCGGGCCGAAAATCTCGATATCGTAATATCCCTGAAAACCCGCTGCGTGAATCTGCGGGATCAGCCGATCGAGCCGCGCCATGCCGTCGCCTGGGACGGCCCGGCATGGCAGGGCGCGATCGCCGGGCGCATAATCGCTGACCTGGACCAGGGCGGCATCGCCCGCGCCATCGGCGATCGCCCGGTCGATGTCGGAATCGAACCAGCAGGCGAAAATATCGATCCCGAGATGGATCCCGGCTGCACGGACCAGTGCGATGGTGTCGGTCAGCCGGTGCGCAATCGACGCATCGGCATAAAGGTGCGAGGTCGGTTCGAGCGAAAGCTTGACGCCGGCCTGCCGCGCCAGTTCGGCACATGGCGCAATGGCGGCTGCAAACCGTTCGGCCGCCTCGGGCCAGGTCAGATCACCGCGACCACCGGTGGTAAAGGTGATGGTCGGTGCGGACAGCGCATGCGCCATGTCGATCGTATGCGAAAGCCGCTTGCGCGCAGCATTGCAGTCTTCGCGGGTGGCGAAACCAAAGGCGCGGTGCGTCAATGTGGCGATGGCCAGCTCGTTGTCGCGCAACAGATGTGCTGATTTGGCCACGCCATAGCCGGCCACATCGTCGATCGTCGGGCTGATTGCTGCTGCACCGAGCCTTGCGACTTGCACGGCGCAGTGATCGAAACGCGCCGGAGCAAGGCACAACGTGTTTATCGATATGGCTGGATGACGGGAAGTTGCCGTGTTCATGTCTGCGACCTTGCAAACGAAACGCGCGCGTTGCAATCCTTCTTGCATCATATCGGCCGAACCGGAGCAGAAGCCATGAACCAAACGCGCCAACGCTGGACGGTGCGGCCCGACGGCTCAAACTGGGGCGATTTCGGCCCTGACGATCAGATCGGACGGCTGAACCTGATCACGCCCGGCCGGCGCAAGGCGGCTGCGACCGAAGTGCGGGAAGGGCTGGCGTTTTGCCTGTCGCTGCCGCTCGATTGCCCGCGTCATGCCGAACTGCATCCGCGCCGCAAACCACCCGAACTGGGGTTTTTTCTGCGCGGCGAAGACCCGACGCTCAATTATCCGATGGATCGGGTGCTGCCCGGCCAGACCGATGTGGTGTGTGACGACAAGGCGATGATCAGCCTGCAGTTTTCCACGCAATGGGACAGCTTGTGCCATATCGGCGCGCAACATGACTGTTTTGGCGACGGCGCGCTGGCCGCGACCTATTACAACGGCTTCAAGGCCATCGAGCATGTGCGTGGGCCGTTCGATTACCTCGATGGTCGTTCGCCGCACGATCGTCCTTATGGCGCGCTGGCGCTGGGTATCGAAACCATGGCGGAAACCTGCCTGCAGACGCGCGGCGTGATGATCGATCTGTTCGCACACGTCGGACTGGAACGGGTCGCGGTCGGGTATGACCGCTTGATGCGCATTCTCGATACCGACAACGTCGTGGTCGAACCGGGCGATGCGCTGGCGTTCCGCACCGGGTTTGATCGCGCGCTGCTGGCCCGGTATGACGATCCATCGGCGCCGTTCGATCAGCAACGCTGTTCGGGTCTCGACGGCGGCGATGAGCGGTTGCAGCAATGGATCACCGATTCCGGGGTGGTGGCACTGTTTAGCGACAATGAAGCCGTGGAGTTGTTGCCCACCAGCCATGGTCCGGCCGGCAGTCATGGCACGCATATTCCGCTGCACCATCTGTGCCTGTTCAAACTGGGCATTCCGCTGGGCGAATTGTTCCTGTTGTCGGACCTGGCTGACTGGCTGCGCGATCATGGCCGCTCGCGGTTTCTGTTCACCGCGCCGCCGCTGCGCCTCCCAGGGGCGGTTGGATCCCCAGTGACCGGTGTAGCGACTGTCTAGCCTTTCGGGCGCCTGGGTTGGACCGGGCGCTGGTAGCTGACGTCGCTGCGATCGCGAGTGGCCGGCGGCATCGGGCCATGGCTGGTGTCGCCCGCCAGAATCCAGTCGTCGGACGGGAACGCCTCCAGGGCAAAGTTTTTTTCGATCACCGTCACGCGATTGGCTATTTTCCAAACGCCTTCGCGACGCTGGAAATGATCGATATAGCGCCCGATCGACAGCAAGTGGGGGAGTTCAATGTTCGCGCCGAAATAGGTGTAATGCGTTTCGGCATGGGCATCATCGCCATCGATTTCGCAATAATGGTTGCTCAGGCCATGGTGCTGGACCGTCGATGTCTGATTGCCCGCAAGTGCCCAGTCGATGAATTCGTCCGGCGTCCCGACAAAGCTGTGGTGATCGTCGATCGCGTCGTCCCAATAGCACGACCGGAGCAGGTCGCGATCCATGCGGTCCAGCCCGCGCGCATACCGCAAAAGCACCGACCAGATATCTTGGCGGTCGACCAGTTCGCGCAGTTTGCGTTCCAGATCTTTGTCCATGATCTCGTCCCGTCAGGCTGTGGCGCTATCGGAAGCCAGACCGACGATCTGGATCAGGCCGTCCTTGGTCATGGCGTCGCTGTACGGCATCGCGTCGGTGCCGCTGAGAGCAGAAATCCCCGCCAGAAACGCTTCCGGGTCATCGGTCTCGATTTCGTAGATCGCCATCGAGCGATAGGCGGGCAGGGCGAGCGTATAGACCTTTTGAAACACCACGTTGAACCGCCGGGCGCCGAGCACGCCGGGCACTTTTTGTACGTCGGCCAGGTGCTGGCCATCGTACCAAGCGTCGAATTCCTGTTCCCGGCCCGCAACGGCGCAGCCCAACACGACATATTGATAGCGCGGCATTGCCAGTCCTCTCCGATCGTTGCGGGGTCGCCAGATGCTTATCGCGTGATTTTCCCAAATGGGAATATCATGCTTCGGGCCGGTTGCGGTTTTTCGATCGTGCGGGAGAGATTGGCCGTATGATTGCAATGCCAAAAACGCATTATATAGACCCGTGGGTCAGCTTGCGTGTTGCCCATGGCTGTGCCAGCAAAGCTGGCGAGATCACCGATATCGCGGATTTCCAGGCTTTTTGAGGATTTTTCGATGTTCGAATCCGTTCCTGACCAAAACGGCGCGGCTCTGCTGCGCTCTTGGCGGGCCAGATTGCGCGCACCACTCATCGCCTCCCCGATGTTTATCGCCTCGGGCCCGGAATTGGTGACGGCGCAATGCATCGCCGGGGTGATCGGATCGTTTCCCGCACTCAACGCGCGATCCGCGACACAGCTCGACGAATGGCTGTCGCAGATTGGCGAAGCGCTGGCTGCCCACGATCGCGACCATCCCTACGGCACGTCTGCTCCCCTGGCGGTAAACCTCGTCTGTCACCGCAGCAATTTGCGACTCGACGACGATCTGGCGCTCTGTGTCAAACACCGGGTGCCGCTGGTGATCAGTTCGATGGGCGCGCGGCAGGACATCAATCAGGCCGTCCATGCTTATGGCGGCGTCACCCTTCATGACGTTACAACACAGGCCCATGCACGCAAGGCGATCGCAAAGGGCGCCACCGGGCTGATCGCAGTTGCCGCAGGCGCCGGGGGACATGCCGGGCGAACATCGCCGTTCGCGCTGATTGCCGAAATCCGCCAATGGTTCGATGGTCCGCTGGTGCTTGCCGGCGCGATCGGGAACGGACGGGCGATTGCGGCAGCGCGCCTGCTCGGCGCCGATTTCGCCTACGTGGGCTCTCCATTCATCGCGACCAGCGAAGCGATGGTGACCGACGCTCAAAAGCAGGGCATGATCGAAGCCGGTGCCGATGATATCGTCTATACTCCCGCATTCAGCGGCACTGCGGCCAATTACCTGCGCAGTTCAATTGTTGCGCAAGGCCTTGATCCCGACGCCCTGCCGCAGTCGCGCCGCGCAATCGATGCGGACAACCAGGGCAAGGCGATCCGCACCTGGAGCGACATCTGGGGGTGCGGCCAGGGCGTCGGTTCGGTGCGAGAGGTGCTTCCCGCCGCCGCGCTGATCGACCGGATGGTTGCCGAATACAGGACTGCGCTGGGCGAAGCCGCAGCGCTGGCTCAAGCACCGGGCGCTGCCTGGTGATCGCATACAACCAAAAAGGCCAGAACCTTGGACTTTGATTACAACGACGACCAGAAAGCGCTGAAGGAAGAGGCCCGCCGCTTTCTTACCAATGTTGCGCCGCTCAGCGCCGTGCGCGCCGTGTACGACGCGCCGGAACTCGGCCATGATGCGGCGCTGTGGCAGCGCGTGGCGCGCGAACAGGGCTGGTGCGGCACCGCCATTCCCGAGGAATATGGCGGGTTGGGGCTGGGCTATGTCGAGCTTTGTGCGCTGGCCGAGGAGCTTGGCCGCGCGTTGACCCCTGTGCCGTTTGGGCCGACCGTGTATCAGTTTGCGGAGAGCCTGCTGCTCGCCGGATCCGAAGCGCAGAAACAGGCGGTATTGCCGCAAGTGGCCGCGGGCGAACTTGTCGGGACACTGGCTGTCACCGAGGGGCCCGGCGTGCCGAGCGCGGCGGGCATCAGCACGCGCTTTGCCGATGGCCGGCTGACCGGGGCCAAGCTGCCGGTGACCGATGGCATGGCCGCAGATCGCGCGGTTGTGCTGGCACAGGACGGGACGGGGCTGTCGCTGTTTCTGGTCGATCTGCGGGGCGAGGGCGTAACGGTTGGCCCGCTCAGTGTGCTCGATCCCAGCAGGGGTGGCGCACGCGTGACTTTTGCCGATGCCCCGGCCGAGCGTCTGGGCAAAGCCGGCGAAGGTTTGGCGCTGCTGGCCCGGACCGATGATCGCGCGGCAGTGCTGTACGCATTTGAACAGTTGGGCGGGGCGGATCGCTGCCTGGAAATGGCGCGCGATTATGCGTTGGAACGCTATGCATTCGGGCGGCCGATCGGGTCGTATCAGGCGATCAAGCACAAGCTGGCCGATGTGTTCGTGAAAAATTCGATCGCGCGGGCCAATGCGTATTATGGCGCCTGGGCATTGTCCGCCGATGCCCCCGAACTTCCGGTCGCAGCGGCGTCGGCGCATATTGCGGGCGCTGCGGCCTATTGGCTGGCGTCGAAGGAAAACATCCAGACTCACGGCGGGATCGGCGTCACGTGGGAAGCCGACTGCCAGTTGTTTTATCGCCGGTCGCGCCATCTTGCCCTGATCATGGGGTCGCCCCGTCTGTGGAAGCGGCGCCTGATCGACCGCATAGAGACGCGCGAAGCCAGCCGAGCCGAACAGATCAGCAAGGGAGCCGCAGCGTGAACCTCGAAGACAGCCCCGCCGAAGCCGCTTACCGCGCCAAAGTCCGCGCCTGGATTGCTGATAACGCGCCGGATTGGGGCGGTCATGCCAAAGACGAGCTGCGCGTCTGGACCGAGCCGCACAAGCAGGTCGCGCACGCTTGGCAAAGGGCCAAGGCTGATGGCGGTTATGCCTGCATCAACTGGCCCGTTGAACAGGGTGGATCGGGCGGTACCACGATCGAGGCGTCGATCTTTGCGCAAGAAGAATTGAACGCGGGCCTGCGCTTCACCTATTTCATGACCGGGCTCGAAATGCTGTTGCCGGCGCTGTTGCGGTTCAACACCGACCCGTTGTCGCGCGCTCTAGTGCCACCGGCCGTGCGCGGCGATACGATCTGGTGCCAGTTGTTTTCCGAGCCATCGAGCGGATCGGATTCGGCGGGCATTCGCACCAGTGCAGTGCCCGACGGTGACGAATGGGTGATCAATGGCCAGAAGGTGTGGAACAGCGGCGCGCAGATTTCCGATTATGGCATGCTGATGACCCGCACCGATCCCTCGGTGCCCAAACACAAGGGGTTGACTGCATTCTGGGTCAAAATGGACACCCCGGGGCTCGAAGTGCGGCCGATCATGATGATGTCGGGCGATGCCGAATTGAACGAAGTGTTTCTGACCGATGTGCGCATTCCCGATGCGCAACGCGTTGGCGGGGTCGGTGATGGCTGGAAGGTGATCATCGCAACGCTGATGAACGAACGTGCGGCGATCGGCGCGGGCGGCGGGCTGGGCTGGGCCGAGATCATGAAACTGGCGCGTGACATGCCCGGCATCGATGGCCCGGCCATGGAAGATCCGGCATTCCGCGAATGGCTGGCCGACTGGTATGTCAATGCCGAAGGTATTCGCCTGCTCAGCTTCCAGACGCTGACCTCGTTGTCGCGTGGGCAGACGCCGGGCCCGGAAAGCTCGGGCGGAAAGCTGTTGTGGGCCAACCAGACCCAGGACCTGACAAGCATGGCGCTCGACATCATGGGACATTTCGGGGTGATCGATCATGGCGACGACGCGATTGGCGGAGGCGCATTTCAACACCGATTCCTGTGGGCGCCGGGTCTGCGCCTGGGCGGTGGATCGGATGAAATCATGAAAAACATTATTGCGGAGCGCATTCTGGGCCTGCCGGGCGATCCGCGCGTCGACAAGGATGTGGCCTTCAAGGACATTCCCAAGGGCCGCTAGATCCCACGTCTGAAATATTGCATCGCTGCTGCGTCATTTCATGGGTTTCTTTGACCGGTCTACCCATCGGTGATAGTTTTCGATCACCATTTTTCGGCCCGATCTTGCACGCGGTCCAATTGCACTGGAGTTTTTGAAATGTCAGAGGCGCAAACCCTGCTTGATCGCGGCTATGCTTCGCTGCCGATCCCGTTTGGCTGGTTTGGTGTGGCGATGTCGGATGAAATCGTCAAAGGCGATGTCCGGACGCTGAAATACTTCGGCACCGAATTCGTGGTCTGGCGCGGCGAGGACGGCGTGCTCAACGCAGTCGATCCCTATTGCCCGCATCTGGGCGCGCATCTGGGCGTCGGCGGGGTCGTCGTCGGCAACGATCTGCAATGCCCATACCACCACTGGGAATTCAACAGCCAGGGCGGGGTCAGCAAGATTCCGTATTCGCGCGGGGTGATCGCGCCGCGCCTGCAACGCAGTTGCCTGCGCACCTGGCCGATCGAAGAATCGGCGGGCGTGATCTATGTCTGGTATCACCCGAACAAGGCCGCGCCGAAGTGGCCTGTGGCGCAACTGCCCGCAGCGCCGCAGGGCGGAGAATGGGTCGAAGGCGAGCGCCACGACTGGGTCATCAATATTCACATCCAGGAAATCACCGAAAACGGGCAGGATTACGCCCATTTTCCCGCCGTGCACGGCACGCTGTCGCCGCCGGAAACCGAATTCAAGATTGAAGGTTATACCCGCCGTAACGTCGTCGAAGTCCAGATGCAGACACCGCGCGGACCGATGGACGGCAAGATCGACGTGACTGCCACGGGCCCGGGTCAGTCGATCACGCATTTCAGCGATGTGACCGACGTGATCATGTCGCAGCAGGCTACGCCGATCGACGCGCACACAACCCATTTGCGCTGGCAACTGTACCACCTGCCCGACATCAGCGAAGGCAAGATGCGTGTGACCAAGGCGCGGATGCGCGATCTGGTCAAGCAGGTGAACCAGGACATTCCGATCTGGAACAACAAGCGGTTCAATGCCGAACCCCTGCTGGTGCAAGGCGACGGACCGATCCTGGCCTATCGCCGGCAATATGCGCGGTTTTACCAGTTTGACGAGACGGCACCCGACAGCGCTGCCGCCTGACATCACGCATGCATGAATCATAACGCACGGTGCCACACGCATCGGCGATCTGCGATTTCGGGAAGAGGCCGATGCCGATGAGTGGCTTTGATGAAACATTTGACTTTGTCGTCGCGGGTAGCGGCGGTGGATCGATGTGTGCTGCACTGGTCGCGCGTGCAGCGGGCAAATCGGCGATCGTACTCGAAAAGACCGACCTGATCGGTGGCACGACCGCGCGGTCGGGCGGGGTTTTGTGGATCCCGAACAACCCGTTCATGGCTGCTGCCGGTGTTCCCGACAGCATTGAAGCGGCCACCGCCTATCTTGATCATGTCGTTGGTGACCGTAATGACACGCCCGGCGCATCACCGGCGCGGCGGCGCGCGTTCCTGGTCGAAGGGCCACGCATGCTCGATTTCCTGATCGGACAGGGCGTGAAATTTTCGCGCATTGCCAACTGGCCGGATTATTACGACGAAGCGCCGGGCAGTTCGGTGCCGGGACGTACCGTTGTTGCCGATCTGTTCGATGCGAACACGCTCGGCGATGCAAAAAAGCTGTTGCGGCCAAACTTCCTGACGCTGCCCGTTCCGCTCGAGGACGCGTTGAAGCTGCCACACGTCAAGAAATCGTGGGACGCCAAAAAGGCGCTGGCGCGCATGGGTTTGCGTGCCTTGTACGCCAAGCTGACCGGCAAGAACTATGTCACCGCAGGCGCTGCCTTGCAGGGCCGGATGATGGCGGCGGCACTCAAGGCGGGGGCGGAGTTGCGCGTCAACACGCCGGTGCGCGAACTGATCGTCGAAGGGCCCCGCGTGGTCGGAGTGGTGACAGAACGCGACGGCAAACCCTGGCGTATCGGGGCGCGTCTGGGCGTTCTGGTCAATGCCGGCGGGTTCGCGCTCAATCAGCAGATGCGGGATACCTACATGCCGGGTACGTCGATCCAGCACACAAGCGTATCCGAAGGCGATACAGGCGAGATGATCCAGGAAATGATGCGCCACGGTGCGGCCATCGCACAGATGGACGCCTATGTCGGCAGCCCGCTGGCTTTGCCGCCCGGCGCCGAAAACTGGCCGATCAAGCCGGGTGTGCAAGGCCTGACTGCTGCACCGCATGCCATTCTGGTTGATCAGTCGGGTAAGCGCTATTTGAACGAGGGCGGTTCCTACACCGAATTTTGCCGGCGCATGGAAGAGCACAACCGCGAGACGCCGGCCATTCCCAGCTATGCGATCTTCGACAACCGGGCGATGAAGAACGTGATGATCGCAGGGACCATGCCGGGGTCTAAAAAACCAGACGAGTGGACCGAAAAGGGTTTTCTGCATACCGCCGACACTATCGAGGATCTGGCGAAGTCATTGAAGATCGATCCGGCCGCGCTGCGCGGCACGGTCGACCGGTTCAACGGCTTTGTCGCCAAGAACGATGACGCCGATTTCCATCGCGGCGCGCGCGCCTATGACCGTTGGCTGGGCGACCCGTTCAACAAGCCGAACGAGACTCTGGGCGACATCAGCGAGGGTCCGTTTTATGCCGTGCCCGTCATTCCCGGCGATGTCGGCACGCTCGGTGGAGTAGTCACCGATGACCGCGCGCGGGTGCTGCGCGAGGATGGCTCGCCGATCGCGGGGCTATACGCCACCGGCGTTTCGACCGCGTCCGTGATGGGGCGAATGAGCCCGGGTTCGGGAGTCAACATTGGGCCCGCGTTCGTCTGGGGCTTCGTCGCGGCCAAGGACGCGGTGGCCCAGTAGGGCATGCCGCATCGGCCATGTTGCAATTGCCCATCGCGCCAGGAATAAAATGCGCTAGTGCTGAGTCATTGCAAAGATCGCGCGCGCAAATGGATAGAGGACTTTCGCAATGCAATTGAGCCTGCCTGAAGACAGCGTCCCGGTGAAGGACATGTTCGAACGCTTCTTTGCGACCGAGGCGACACCGGCGCGGGTGCGCGCGGCCGAGCCGGTCGGCTTTGACACAGCGTTGTGGCGGGATCTGATCGCGCTGGAAGTGCCGTTCATGCGGGTGCCGACCGATGCGGGCGGCGCCGATATGAGCCTGTTCGACGCGTGCTTGATGATGGAACAGGCCGGCCGCCGGCTCGCGCCTGCGCCGCTGGCGGAATCGCTCGTCGCGCTGCGCATCCTGGGTCAGGAAGGCAGTCCTGCTGCGCGCGAATGGATTGCCAAAGTGCGCGACGGCGCCGTGCTGACGCTCGCCTTGCGCAATGTCGCAGATGGAAAATTGCAACTCGTGCCCGGTGGTGCGGTCGCTGACGGCATCCTGACGTTCGACGGCAAGGACCTGGCGATCGAGATTCCGGCGGCACCGTTGTCGGCACCACTGACGCTTGGCGGCGCTGCGCTTGGCGCGTTTACGCCGGGGCAGGGCAAGCGCACGGTTCTGGCCAGCAATAGCGATATCGCGCGGATCTGGGCGGCAGGAATCGAGGAGTGGAAGCTGTTGACCGCAGCAGCCTTGATCGGCCTGGCGCGAGAATCGGTCGAAATGGCGGCGGCCTATGCCAGCGAGCGCGAAGCTTTTGGGCAGAAGATCGGCGCATATCAGGGTATTGCACACCCGCTTGCGATCGATGTGATCGACGCGGATGGTGCGGCATTGCTGCAGATGTGGACCTTGCGCGCGCTGGCTGACGGCGCTTCGGATGCGGGGGGGCTGGTCTCGACCCTGTTCTGGTGGGCCAGCCGTACAGCCACCAATTGCGTCGCCCATGCAATCCATACATTTGCGGGTTACGGCCTGAGCAACGAATACGATATTCAGCTTTATCATCGCCGCGCCAAAGCCTGGGCCCTGGCACTGGGCGACCCCGAGGCGGAGCTGGAACGTGGGGGACGCCGGCTGTTTCTGGGCGAGGCAGCGAGCCTGCCCGAGACCGGCGCTGTCGATGTCGATTTTGAATCGCCCGACGAAGGCAACCCGCTGGCCGAAGAGTTGCGCGCGCTGCTGAACGGGATGCTCGATCCCGGCAAGCACGATCTGTTTGCCGAGAATTTTGAAGCCCACGACTGGGACATCCACCGCGCCATGGGCAAAGCCGGGCTGCTGTTTCCGAACTGGCCGGAAAAGTGGGGCGGTCGCGGCGCCGATGCGGACTCGACACGCGCTTGTGGCAATGTGTCTTCGGAACTGGGTTATGCCGGGCTCGCACGGGGCGTTACCGGTATGGCCGGCGCGCTGGTGCAACATGCCGGGCAGCCCGAATTGCAGGATGAAGTGCTGCTCGGCTTTGCGCGGGGCGATTTCACGTCGTGCCTCGGATTTACCGAACCATCGGGCGGGTCCGATGTCTTTGCCGCAAAGACCCGCGCCGTGCGCGATGGCGATGACTGGGTCATCAACGGCCAGAAGATGTTTACCTCCGGCGCGGAACTTGCCGACTATGTGCTGCTGCTGACGCGCACCGATCCCGATGTGCCCAAGCACAAGGGGCTTACGCTTTTCCTGGTCCCGCTCAAGGTCCCCGGTGTTGAAATCCAGCCGGTGCACACGTTCATGGACGAGCGCACCAACGCGACGTTTTATGCCGATGTTCGCATCCCTGATCGGTACAGGCTGGGCGAAATCAATGGCGGCGTCAGGATGATGGCATCGGCCTTGTCGATGGAGCAGGGCGGCAGCTATTATTATCGCCAGATGCGCAAGATGGTCGCCGCGGTCGCCGATTGGGCGCGCACCGAAGACCGCGGGGGTGTGCCGTTGATCGAACACCCCGCCACGCTGTCACGGCTTGCCAAAGTCTATACCCATGCCGCGATCAGCGAAGGTCTGGCGGCAAGGGTGCTGTCCACCCGGATCGCGGGTGAACCGGATCTGGCCTATGGCCCCGCGTCCAAGGTGTTCACGACCGAGGCCTATATCGTCGATTCGGCCGACTTGCTCAATTTGTCGGCGCCCGGATCGCTGGTACGCGGCAAACACGGCCTGGGCATCGTCGAAGACGGCTATCGACACTCGACCGCTACTTCGGTCTATGGAGGAACGAGCGAAGTGCTACGCAGCATGGTCGCGGAGCGCCGCTTGGGCCTGCCGCGTAGCCGCGCCTGAGGCCAGCGAAATGCTTGACATCAATGGCCACCGCGGCGGCGGAGCGGATCCATCATGACAGACAAAGACCTGCAACGGATTTCGGACGAGCTGGCTATCCGCCGCGTGCTGGACGAATACTGCCTGCGGCTCGAAGTCGATGCGTTCGAAACCTGGCTGGACTTGTTCACCGACGATACCGAATACCACGTGTTCCGCCGTGTCCTGCGCGGCCGCGAGGAACTGGCCGCGATGTTGTCGCTGGCGCCGCACGGAGCGCATTTGCCAGGCGCGACCCGGATCGAACTGGACGGCGATCGGGCCGAAACGATCCAAAGCTATCTCTTCATTCCGGCGACCGACGCCAAGTGGAATGCGGGGTGGTACAGCCGCACGCTTATACGCACAGCGCAGGGCTGGAAGATCGCGCGCACCAAGATCAAGATCGACCGGATCGGCGATCTTTCCGACAATGGCAAACAGGATAAGCTGAGTTTTCCAGTCAGCTTCGACTGATCGGGTGACCCAGGTTCGGTCACGCTTTGCGAAAAACCGGCAGTTTGAACGGCCCTGCAGAATCTTCGCAATCGATGAAGGCCACTTGCACCGGCATTTCGAACGCGATGTCTTCGCGCGTGAAATCTGCCGGATTGCTGATGAACAACGGACCTTCGTCCAGTTCGACCAGGATCGTATCATAAGGCACAGGGATCATGCCGCGATAATAATCCTGTTCGAACGTGCACCAACTGATGACTTTGCCCGCGCCCGACATGCGTTCCCAGGTCAGATCGGTGCTGCCGCAATGGTCGCAAGCCACCACCACCGGCCAGGTCAGTTCGTCACATGCGCTGCAGCGCTGGATCAACAGCTTGCCATCGGCTGTACCTGCCCAGAACGTGTCATGCCCGGGCCCCAACGTGCGATCGGGACGTGTCTTGACCATCATTTTGCCCCCCGCATGAATACCATCGGATGAACCTGGTCGGTCTGCGCCAGCGAGAACATCGATATCTCCACGCCCTCGATCTGCCTTGGGCCTGCCTCATGCCGCAATTGTCTGACAATTTCTGCGACATGGTTCCAACCGTGCATATACGACCCCGACAGAATACCGCCCGCCATATTGACCGGCAGCGAACCGCCCGGGGCCATTTCACCCGCTTTGCAAAATTCGAGCCCGGCGCCGGGTTCGACGAAGCCATGGCCCTCGATATGGTTGATCAGGTGAATGGTCGAGGCATCATAGCCCTCGAAATGCTGCACGTCGGACAGCGCAACATTGGCCATGGCCAAAGCCTGCCGCCCGGCTTCCTGAAATTGCGGGCGCAGCCGTTCGCGCACCAGCGTGTTCAACTTTTTGGCCTTGACCGCGGCATGGCCCCAGCCACCGACATGGACCGGGACATGTGGCATGTCATTCGCCAGATCGGACCGGCGCACGATCAGGCACACCGCGCCATCGTTGACCAGGCACAGATCGAACAGGTGCAACGGACGCACGACGTACCGCGATTCCAGGTATTTTTCGACCGTGAGCGGTGACTGCATGATCGCATTGGGATTGCGCATCGCATTTTCGCGCAACTGGATCGCGACCGCTGCAAGATCCGCTTCGGTCGCGCCATAGGCCTGCTGGTAATATTGCCAGATTATCGCCCAGTGCGCGGCTTGCGAACTCCAGCCCCAGGGGTGGTGATAATGGTAAGAGCTGGGTCCGCCGCTATCGAAACGCTGGCCGCCAAATTTGCGACCGATCGAGCGCGTGGCGGCGGAAAAGATGAGTGCGATCGTATCGCATTCGCCGTTCGCCACGGCATTGCACGCGACCGGGATCGGCCCGGCGCAGATCCCGCCGCCGCGATCGGTCATATAGCGCGGCGCAAGGCCGAGCATGGCTGCGGTTTCAGCAGCACTTGGTCCGCCATACAGGAACGAGACCGACAGCCCGTCGATGTCTTCGCGGCGGAGGCCGGAGTCAGCGAGCGCGCGTTCAAACGCCAAAGTCGCAAGGTTTTCGGCGGTCTGCCCTTCATAGCCCGGTGCCTTGGCCCGCGCGGCTTTGTAATCGGCGTTGAAATCGGTTTCCCCAACTCCGACCACGGCCGCCTTGCAACTGAGATCCGGGGTGGGGTCGGGAACCTTGAACAGGTCCATGTATGACATTGGGTCCCTCTTTCGTCGCGCGATAACCTGATTGAAGCTCTGCAATGCATGGTCGTCAAATGCAACGGGCTGTGTGCAAACTGCGTCCCGGCGATGAGCCAGGTCTTCGATTCGCGGCGAAAACGGCATTTGGGCAGGCAAATTATCCGTAATCATGTATTCAAATTCGACCCGATGAATTTGCCGGGGCGCGGGTCGAATTCGTTGAAATTTCGCTGATAAAATGGGTAGTCCTGCATCAATTCTTGGTAAAAGGAATAGCGGGATGGACCTGGGTCTACTTTACGAATTCGATGTGCCGCAGCCCTGGCAGGGCGCGCACCCGTGGGGCCAGCGCATGGAAGAGCGCCGGGTCTACAAGGAAAACCTTGAACAGATCGCCTTTGCCGACAAGCAGGGTTTTGACACAGTCTGGTGCGTCGAACACCATTTTCGCGAGAACCGGTCGCATATGCCCAGCAACGAAGTGGTGTTGGGCGCGCTGTCGCAGATTACCGAGCGGATCAAGCTGGGTTTTGGTGTTTCTTTGATGCCGCACGAATTCATCCATCCCGCCCGCGTTGCGGAAAAGGTCGCCACGGTCGATCTTATTTCGGGCGGCCGGGTACAATGGGGCATTGGCCGGTCGACCCCGATGGAGCAGAAGGCATTCGGCGTCGATATTGCGCGCAGCAAAGAGAAGATGTGCGCCGCTGCGCGCACTGTCGTCGGCATGTGGGCGCAAGAGTATTACGAGGAACATTCCGAATTCCTCGACTTCCCCAGCCGCATGGTCACACCCAAGCCCTGGCAGGACCCGCATCCTCCGGTCTGGATGGCGACCGCGACCCAGAGCAGTGCGGTGATGGCCGGGGAAAACGGCTGCGGACTGTTGTGCTTCAGCATCATGCAGCCGCTCAGCACGCTGAAGCCGTTGATCCAGGCTTATCGCGAAGCGCAGACCCGCGCCAAACCGCTGACCAGCGTCACCACCAATAAAGTCGGCATCTATACGCTCGTGCATTGTGCGGAATCGCGCGATGATTTCGCGAAGAACAAGCTCTGGGAATCGATGTGGTGGTGGTACAAAGGCCTGGCGGAATTCCACCTCAAGTGGGAGTTTGCGCATCTGAGCGAAGAACAGCAGCAGGCGGCGTTCCCGCTGCTGGACAAGCAGGCGCGCGGTGAATTCGATATCACCACTTTTGACAAGGAAGACATGGTGATCGTCGGTACGCCCGACGAATGCCTGCAGAAATTCCTGAAGTATGAAGAAGTCGGCGTTGATCAACTGCTGTGCTATATCAATTTCGGCTATCTCCCGCACGAAGCGGTGATGAAATCGATCGAACTGCTCGGCACGTACGTCATACCCGAACTGGCCAAGCGAGGCGCCGGCAATGCCGCGAAATCCCTGACCCAGGCGGTGCGTGAAGCCGAAGGCGCGATTGGTTGATCGCGATGGATGGGCACAACATGGAATCGCTCCTGGGCCTCAAAGGCAAGCGCGTGCTCGTGCTTGGGGGCGGGATGGGCATCGGCGCGGCAACCGTCGCCCTGGTCGCTGCGCATGGTGCGGATGTCGCAGTCGTTGATCTGGACATCGCGCGGGCGCAAGCCGTCGCCGACGAAGTCGTGGCAACGGGCGGCAAAGCGGAGGCATTCGCTTTCGATGTGCTGGACGATGGTGCGCTAGTCGCCGGAATCGCCGCGATCGAGCGCGCTTTCGGCCCGATTGATGCCATGGCGACAGTCATCGGCATCGCGGCGTGGGGCCTGCTGGTCGATATCGACATGGCCACCTGGGACCATGACCACAACCGCAATTTGCGCTATTTTGTCCTGGCCGCGCGTGAAGTTGCGCGCAATCTGATGGCGCGGCGTGCGCCGGGATCGATCGTGTGCGTCGGGTCAGTCAATGGTTCGCGCTCTGCGCCCAACCACGCATCGTACGGCGCAGCCAAGGCTGGATTGGTCAATCTGGTCTGCACAATGGCCGCCGAATGGTCGCCTTATGGCATCCGGGCCAATGTCGTGGCGCCAGGGCCGATCGTGACCCCGCGTATTCCGTTCATGGGCGCAGAGCAGGAGCGCAAGATCATGACCAATGTGCCGATGCACCGGCGCGGTACAGTCGACGATATTGCCAAAGCGATCCTGTATTTCCTGTCGGATATGTCGCCGTATGTCACCGGGCAGACTTTGGCCGTGGATGGCGGTTCGTTGGCCACCAACCCGTTCTTTGCCTTGCCGGACCCGCATGGCGACGGGTCGGCGTAACGGCGCCACCATGTTGGAACTTCCCGCGCAGCGCCCGGGATACCGCGCGCCTGCGGACCTGTTGGCGCGGCGCGCCGGGCTGGATGCGGCAGTCGTGGCTGGTCTGTGGCACACCGATCCAGCACCCGAAGCGCTATTCATTGGCGGTGTCAGATGCCTGCGCTGGACACCGACGATGCCGTCGCGCGGCACCATCATGCATCTGCACGGCGGCGCGTTCCGGATCGGATGCCCCGAACAGGTTGGGCTGTTCGCAGCGGCGCTGGCGCTACGTTGCAATGTCGATGTGATCTGTCCGGCGTATCGGCTGGCGCCCGAGCATCCGTTTCCGGCGGGGCTGAACGATGCATGGGCTGTCGTCCACGCACTGGCGGGTGCCACGCCTTTGGTAATTTCCGGCGATTCCGCCGGCGGCGGCCTCGCAGCGAGTGTCGCAGCGCTGGCGGGCCAAAACGCGATACGGCTCGAAGGGTTGGCCTTGCTTTCGCCGTGGCTCGATCTGACGGTTACAAATGACAGCTATGCCGTAAATGCTGCAAGCGATCCGCTGTTTTCGGCTGATGCTGCACAAACGGCGGCGAATCAGTATCTCCAGGGGTATTCGTCGCGCGACCCGCTCGTATCGCCGTCGCTGGGACCGGTGGCACAGTTCCCGCCGGTGTATGTGAATGTGGGCATGGGCGAGGTTCTGGCGGATGATGCGCGGCATTTGCATGCGCGATTATGCGAGGCTGGCGTGCCTGTGCGATTGCACGTGATCGACGGCATGGATCATGTGGCGCTGACGCGGGGCGCCACTTTGCCTGGCAGCGAAGAGGCCATGGCGGGCCTGGTCGCTTTTGTTGATCGGGTCCTGCGACTGGACGGCCCACATCCATCCGACTAGACTTTGCGCAGTTAAGGCGACACGCGGGGATCTGGCGGGACTTGAGCGAGCAATCTGTCGACCACGATCAAACGACATCGCCGGTTTTGCGCGCCGGTGATCGGCGCAGTCTGTCGCGGTCGGCGACCCGCGCGCTCGATGTGCTGGAATACTTCGGGCAAGTCCGCCGCCCATTGCGCGCGATTGAAATCGCCCGGACGCTCAGCCTGCATCCCTCGACCGTCAACCAGTTGCTCAAGACTATGGTCGAATCCGCCCACCTGACGTTCGATGCCGGCCCCAAGACCTATCTGCCGTCGCCGCGCCTGACCCGGTTCAGCAGTTGGATGGTCGACGTTTATGGCAGCGACGAACGGCTGCGCGGCATGATCGCGAACGTACACGATCATTCGCATGAAATCGTGACTCTGACCACGCCCAACGATGCCTTCATGCAAGTGATCGATCTGGCCGGCGTCGATTTTGCCAAGGACGGAACCGAAAGCGCGGGTGCCGAACGGGGCCTGCGCGTGCCGATGTTCAGGTCGGTGGTGGGTGCGGCATACTTGTCGACATTGCCCGCGGCCGAAGTGCGGCGCCTGGCCGATCGGGCGCGCATTGCCGAAGCCGAACAAGCCGAATTGTTGCAATTGCTCAAGCAAATCCGCGCGGACGGATATGCCGACGGGCCCAGCGCAAGCGGATCCATGTGGTCGATCGCGGTGCCACTGGCGGGCATCAGTTTCAGCGTGCCGCTGGTGCTGGGACTGTCAGGATCAACCGAGCGTGTTCGGGCAAAAGTGGGTGCGTTGTCGGCGCTGATGATGGCCGGCGCGGCCCGTCTGGCGCGCAAGGACAGCCCCGACTGATCCGGCGCTGGATCTCAATCCTGATCAGCCGATATCGTTTACAATGCACTTCGTGGTGTGCAATAGTTCTCGCGATAAACTTGGCAGCATGATGGCCAGGATCCGGGAAGGACCAGGACTTTGTCTGATATTGGCCCTGGCGGCGCGCAAAGCGGACCGCTTGCGTACAAAATCCCGCGTTCTGCCTATTTTGCGCTGTTCGTGCTCGTGCTCAGCAATCTGTTCAACATGCTTGACCGCACGATCGTGTCGATCCTGGCCCAATCGATCAAGACCGATCTGCGCCTCAGCGATACTGATCTCGGATTTTTGCTGGGTACCGCGTTTGCGGTGTTCTATTCGGTCGTGGGCATCGCTATGGGCCGGATTTCCGATGTCGTTTCGCGCAAGAACATGCTCGCGGTCGGTCTGGTGCTGTGGTCTGTGATGACCGCGCTCGGCGGCTTTGCCACAGGGTTTGCCTCGCTCAGCGCGGCTCGCATTGGCGTCGGGGTCGGAGAAGCAGCGGCCAATCCCTGTTCGCACTCGCTGCTTGCCGACAGTTTTCCGCCGCGCAATCGATCAATGGCCCTGGGTACTTACCTCGCCGGCACATTCCTGGGTACGGCTTTTGCCATGATCGTCGGTGGGTTGTTTGTTCAGGTCTGGCCACATGCCTGTTCGGCCATGACGTTTTTTCCCGCATGTCATCTTGCTGGTTGGCAAGCCGCGCTCATCGCAGTTGGCGCGCCCGGCCTGCTGGTGGCGCTGCTTGTTCTGGCTGTGAAAGAGCCTGTACGGCATGACACGAGGCAGGGGCCCGTGTTTCCGGTGATCATTCGCGAAATCGGTTCCGCGCTGCCACCGTTTACGTTGTTTTCGATCTATCGGATGGGCGGACGCGCGGCGTTGATGCGCAATCTGGTGCTGATTGCGGTTATCGGCGTGATTGCTGCGCTGTGCATCCGGATCTCGGGCGATAGCGCGCAATGGATCGCCTGTGCGTTGGGGGCCTATTCGATTGCGACCTGGGGCCAGGTCCAGAGCCATGGTGACAAACCGCTATACCGCCTGACGTATGGCGATCCGACCTTTGTCAAGGCAATCGCCTCGACCGCGATTGTCGCATGCATCATCGCCGGCGTCACGGTCTGGGCGGCGCCGTTGGCCATGCGCAGCTTTCACGTGTCGCCGGTCAAGATCGGTGTCGGGCTGGGGCTGATCTATGTCGTCGGGTCGATCATCGGGGTGATTTTCGGCGGGTGGGCGACCGACCGCTGGAAAATCAGAATTCCGGGTGCGCCGCTCGATATGACGAGCATTTGCGTACTGGGAATGATCCCGTGCATTTTGGTGATCGTTTCGGCCAAATCGCTTGAGCTGTTTTTTGTTGCCTATTTCTTCCAGAGCATTTTCACCGCGATCTGGAGCGGCGGGATCGCGGCGCTGGTCCAGGATCTGGTATTGCCGCGCATGCGCGGTGCAGCCGCGGCCTGTTATTCGCTTGTGGCGATCGTGGTTGCGTCTGGCCTCGGACCGTACTGGACCGGCAAAGTCAGCACGATGACCGGATCGCTGGGTACGGGCATAGTCAGCATCCTGATCCTGGCGCCGGTCGCGCTGGTCATCTTGTGGCTGGGCGCGCGGCAACTGAGGTTCGAAACCAGCGAAAAACGCCTGGCGATGGCTGTCGCTGCCGGAGAGCCGGTCACCATAACCTAGTGGTCGTCTTCATCTTCCGGCGGCGTGCACAGGATGGTCCAGGCATCGAACAGGGCCATGCGCGCTGAATGCACCGCGCTGGCGGCGTTCGTGTCCACTTCGGGCAGTTTGATCAGGATATCGACAAGCGCCTGGTTTAGGTCGTGGACTTCGCGGCGCAAGGCCATGCGGGTCTGGTCTGGTTTGCGCATTATGCTGCCTCCTCGCGGATCATGTCCGCTGCCTTTTCGCCGATCATGATCGCGGGCGCATTGGTGTTGGCCGATGGCATGACCGGCATGATCGAACCGTCCGCCACACGCAATCCAGCCACTCCGCGCACGCGCAGGAGTGGATCGACCACCGAAGCCGCATCCCCGCCCATGCGGCACGTGCCGACCGGGTGATAGCCGATACCCGCCGTGTTGCGGATGTGCTGTTCCCATGCCGCATCGTCGGCGGGCAGTTCACTCGGCGCAATCCGGCCCTGCAGATGCGCACCAAAGCTGGGGCTGTGATAAATGCTGTCGACCGCCTTCAGCCCCCGGATCAGCGCCGCGACATCGTCCGGATCGCCCAGCAGGCGATGATCGATCACTGGCGCATCGGCCGGATCGGCGCTGCGCAGGCGGATTTCACCCCGGCTGCGCGGTTTGGCGACATTGGCATAGACGATTGTCCCGGCGCGCTTGTGCGGCGCGCGCGTGGCGGGGTCGAATACGAACGGGCCGAATTGCAGCTTGATATCGGGCTCATCGAGGCCGGGCTGCGAGCGCAAAAATGCCATCGCCTCGACCGGCGTGATCGTCATGATCCCGCGCCTGACCAGCAGATATTCCAACACGCCCAGTGCCAGTGCGACCGGACCCATCCGCGTATTGGGCGTGGGGACGTCGACGAACACACTCGTTGCGACGCTGGCGTGTTCCTGCAGGTTCTTACCCACTTGCGGTGCATCGACTTTCACGGCGATGCCGAGTTCACGCAGATCCTTGGCAGGACCGATGCCCGACCGCATAAGGATGGCGGGCGAGGCCATCGTGCTGGCGCTCACGATCACTTCGCGGCGCGCGGCGATGGTCTTGACCGCGCCTTCATGGTGGAATTGCACGCCGGTCGCGCGGCCGTTTTCGATCAGCACCTTGTCGACCATCGCTCCGGTCAGCACTTGCAGATTGGGACGCTTCATTGCGCCTTGCAGAAAGGCGCGCGCCGCACTCGAACGCTGGCCCTTGCGCTGCGTGACATAGGACAAAAACGCCCCATCGACATCGCCTGCGCAATAGTCGTCGACTTTGCGCAAACCGAATTCGCTGCACGCCTCGATAAACGCCTGGCTGAGCGGATGTATCTTGCGGGGCAGGGCGACGCCCAGTGGCCCGGTGGTGGAATGCGATTGGCTGGGCGCCCCGGCAAAGCCTTCGGACCGTTTGAAATAGGTCTGGACGGTGTTCCAGCCCCAGCCTTCGCAGCCCAGATCCTGTTCCCAACTGTCATAGTCGCGGCGCGATCCGCGGATATACATCATGCCGTTGATCGCCGAACCACCGCCGAGCATCTTGCCCGCCATCCACATCACCTGCCGCCCATTGAGCGAAGGATCGGGCTCGGTCATGTACATCCAGTCGGATTTGGGTTTGCCCAGCATCGTGTAACTGCCCGCAGGCATATTGACCATGAAGCCGTCGCCAGTGCCGCCAGCTTCGAGCAGCACGACCCGGCAATCGGGATTTTCGGACAGGCGACTGGCCAGCACGCATCCGGCGCTGCCACCACCTGCAATCACGTAATCGGCCGGTTCGAGAATCATGTCGTAAAGTCCCGTTCGAAAAGGGCGCGCCCGGTCGTATTTGGCGCGGTCAGGCGTTCAGACCGCCATTGATGCTGATGATTTGGCCGGTGATCCGACTCGCCCCCGGGCTGCACAGGAACAAGGCCATCGGGGCGATATCGGCGGGCGTCGGCAGGCCCAGGCCCGCTCGGGCCTGCGCCGCATCGGCTCTGGCGGCATGCAGTGCGTAGACAGGCGTGTCGGCAACAAAGCTCGGCGACAGGCAATGCACCCGCACACCCTGGCGTGCGACCTCCAGCGACAGATTGCGGACAAATGCCATGATCCCGCCGAACGCTGCGCCGATGATCGACTGGCGCGGCGCGGCGAACCGGCCCGCATCCGAGGCAAAGCCGACGATCGTTCCGCCATGTTGGCTCAGATGCGGCAGTGCGGCGAAACAGAGGCTTTGGAAGCTGCCCAGAACCAGCGCCGCATGGTCGCCGAAATTGTCCGGCGTGGTTTTACCCAGCGACCCGGTCACATTGCCGGCGCCGATGATTGCGCAATGGATCACGGCATCCAACCTTGTGCCCTCGGCTACGACCCGTTCAACCATCGCTTCAATCGCGCCCCTTTGCCGGAAATCAGCAGGCGCTGCGATCACCCGCGCATTGGGTACCCGCGCCAGCAACCGCTCGGTCGCGCCCGCTACGCTCCCGACGCTTGCCCCATGCACGGCGACGATCGAACCGCTGGCAGCCGCCTGCGCAGCGATCTCAAAACCGATCGCCCCGGTTGCGCCGGTCACAAGAATAACTTTTTCGGCGTACACGCGCGCTGGTGTTCCGTTCAGGAGGCAGAACCGAGGTTCATGACTTGTACATCCTGGAATGCGCGAATGCCCTCGACCCCGCGTTCGCGGCCGATACCGCTCATCTTGTGACCGCCCGACGACGCACTGGCGCTGGCGAAAAAGGCGTTCACGTTCATGGTGCCGGTGCGGATCCGCTTGGCGACATCGAGCGCGGCGCGTGCATCTTTGCCAAATACATAGCCCGACAGGCCGAGGGGCGAGTCATTGGCCATTTCGATCGCATGTTCCACATCGCGATAGCCGATGACCGAAACCACGGGACCGAAAATCTCATCCTGTGCGGACGGATTCTTGTTGTTGGGCACGTCGAGAATGGTCGGTTCGAAGAAATAGCCGGGCCGATCTGCGCGTTTGCCGCCAGCGACAACGGTCGCGCCGGCTTCTACGGCGAGGTGGACGTATTTTTCGCAACGCAGCACCTGCGCTTCGCTGATCACCGGACCCATGGTCGTGGCTGGATCGGTCGAGTCACCGATCTTGGCATAACCAAGGCTCGCTTTCATCGCGCCGAGCACCTGGGCCTTTTCGCCTTCGGGGACAAAGATCCGCGTGCCCAGCACACAGCCCTGACCGGCATGAGCGAGGCACACGCCAACGGCGGCGCTATACGCGGCCTCGACGCGGTCGGGCATGAAAATCTGTGCGGACTTGCCGCCCAATTCGAGTTGCAAGCGCTTCATCGACGGCGCGGCTTGCCCGGCAACGATGCTGCCCACTTCGGTCGAGCCGGTAAAGCTGACCATATTGACCGCAGGATCGGTGGTCAGCAATTGCGCGCCTTGCGCCCCGCTTTCGGCAATGACGCTCAAAACCCCTTCAGGCAATCCGGCCTCGGCGGCGATTTCGCCCAGCGCCAGTGCGCTCAACGGGGTGAGCGGGCTGGGTCGAAGGATCACGCAGTTGCCTGTCGCCAGCGCGGGCAGGATCTTCCACAAGCTGATGTGCAGTGGAAAGTTGTAAGCAGAAATCGCGGCAACGACGCCCACGGGCACATAGCGCCGGATGCTTTGGACAAAACCACCCATCGAATTGATCCGCTCGTCCAGCGAAATCGGATTGTCCTCGATTTCGGGCAGCTTCAGGCACAAATCGAGCATCGCCTCCATCTGGCGCAGCGGTGCGTCGACTTGCGCGGGCAGGGCGAACGATTTGATCGGCATCCCGGTTTCGGTGACGATGAGCGCGCGCAAATCGTCAGTCCGCGCGACAAACCGCGTAAGCAATTCGCGCACCAGACCAACGCGAGTGGACATCGGCAATGCTGCCCATGCGCCTTTGTCGGCGGCGGTGCGCGCGGCCGCAATCGCGGAGCGGACCTGATCGATTGAGGCCCCGGCAAATTCGGTGGTGACTTCGCCGGTGGACGGATTGTGAACGACGACGGGCGCGCCGCCACCGTCGCAAAGCTGTCCGGCAATGAGCATTCTGGTTGGCAGCCACGAAGTCTGCACCGGTTTTGCGAGCGTAGCCAAAGTCATACTCCTGAATTTTGCGGGACTGTTGATTGCCGGATCAGGCCACCGCGGCGACCCGCACCACGACTTTGCCGGTCGTGCTCCTTTCGAAAAGATCGACTTGCGCTTGCGGCAGATTTTCCAGGCCTTCGACGATGTGGACTTCGGGTTTGATCGCGCCGCTGGCGATCAGGTCCGAAATTTCCTGTTCGAACGCGGGACGCAAGGCATCCTGTCCATATTGGCTGAACCCCTGGATACGCACGCCTTTGCCCATCACCGCGAACAGCACCGTGGCCAAGTCGTCGGTCTGTCCGCCGTTCGCGCCGCCCTGGTATTGCGCCATCAGGCCCGAGATCAGCACGAGCCCGCCAAACGCCATGTACGGCATCATTTCGGCAAGCATCGGGCCGCCGACATTGTCGAAATAGACATTCGCACCCTGGGGCAGGGCCTCTGCCAGTTGCGCGTGAAAATCGGGCGAATGGCGATCGGCCACCGCATCATAACCGACCTGATCGAGCAGGTAATCGCGTTTGGCCTCGCCACCGGCAATGCCGACAACGCGTCCGCCGCGCGCCTTGACCAGCGCGCCAACCGCAGAGCCGACCGCGCCCGCTGCGCCGCTTACCAGAACCGTCTGACCCGGCTTTATGCCGCCCGCGACATTGAGGCCGATATAGGCCGTAAACCCAGGCAAGCCGCCGATGCCGAGCGCGTTTTCAAGACCGCCAAGGCTGGCGGGCACATGCACCACGCCCTGGCCTTTGGAAACTGCATAATGCTTCCATCCAAACCGGCCTTCTACAGCGTCGCCGACCTTGAAGTCGGGATGGCGCGATTCGATCACTTCGCCCACCGCAGCGCCCGGAATAACAGATCCGATCGGCAGTCCGGGCATGGCGGCATTGCCCAGCGGCTTTTGATCGATGAATATGCGCAGCATCGGGTCGACCGACACAAAGATATTGCGCACCAGGAATGTGCCGTCCGCAACATCGGGTACCGGGCCGGATTCGATGGCAAAATCACTGATTTTCAGCGGGCCGTCGGGGCGGCTGCGCAAAACCACCTGCTTTGCTGACTGATTGTCGAGCGGCATTCTCTTTACCAATCCGGGGCTTTGCCCAATCCGATGCAACAATGACAACCAGGCTGGCCGTCATTGGCGGCCAGCCTGGTCGGGTAACGATCAGATGTTGAACAGCGCCTTGGCACGGCCGCCTATGATCATCGCTTTTTCGTCTTCCGGCACGCCCGCGAACAGTTCCTCGATCTTGGCCATCGAATGCGGAAACGTGGTTTCCGAATGCGGATAGTCGGACGACCACATGATGTTTTTGCCACCAGGCAGATCGCGCATCAAAATACCTGCACGATCGTGAATGAACGAGCCGAAAATGTTCTTTTCCCAGAAATAGCTCGGCGCCTTTTCGAGCACGCTGTTGACCCAGTGGCGCTGCTTTTCCCAGGTTTCGTCCATATAGTTTGCGGCAAACGCGAACCAACCCACGCCGCTTTCGATCGAGGCCAGGCGCAAGTCGGGAAAACGCTGGAACACGCCGCCATAGATCATGATGGCGATTGGTTCGGCCATGCCGAATTTCGACATGACCAGATCCGACAGAAAGAACTTGGGTTCGGTAAAGCGCACGACGCGGCCACCGAGGTGAATCGTTACCGGCATGCCCAGGTCGCAGGCGGCTTTCCAGAACGGATCGAATTCGGGATCGGCATAAGACCGGTCGCCATTGATATCGCCGGTCAGCGCACGGGTCTGCGCGTCCATGGCATTGGCGCCGGCGACTGCCGACACTTTGGCCATCGGGAACGCAGGAATGTTCACGGCTTTGAGCCCGCGCGCAGCAAAATCGCGCATCATACGGATCGCCACATCGACATCCTGCATCGGCACATAGCCGACACCGGCAAAGCGCTTTGGCGCATAAGCGCAGAAATCGGCGAGCCAACGATTGTAGGCTTCGAAGCTGGCGATAAACAGGTCGTTGTTGGTGGTGCCCAGCGGACCGCCGCCGAACAGGACGGCTGTATCGATCCCGTCTTCATCCATGTCATCCAGCCGGGCCTTCGGCATCCAGCCGCCGGCGCGCGCGTCGGACGCCCGGCCATGCATCTGGAAATCCTTGCCTTCGCGACCGGCTTGGGCGCTGATCAGGTTCAGTTTGCGACGGCGGCCTTCGAACACGATATAATCGCAATCTTCGCCATGTTCGATCTGGGGCGCCTGATCACGAAAGGCGGCGGGCAGATAATCTGCCCACATGTCGTGCGATGGGTTCACGTGCGCATCGGCATCAACAATGAGGGTCTTTACCGCTAGCATATCCATGGACTGGGCTCCGTTTTCTTTGATCTGGGTCAAAAATACGCGTCTGAAAACACTGCGGCAAATATTAATGAGCGTTGTTTCAACACGCTGATGATATGACAGATTGTGACCGGATTTGCGCGCTGCGATGTGTCCCGCCTTTTCAACTCTGGTCGCTTCTCATCCCACATTGTCACTTCGCACCGCTACGCCGGCAGCGATAAATTCGAATGGACGTGATGTATTGCATTGCCGTGCCAGCTTCAAGCGACGAAATGTCTGCTTTGCCGGGTATTGGCGTGCGCGGGCATGCCGTTGCTGCTGATATCGCCAGGGCGCGGAACGCGGAACGCGCAAGCGACAGGCTTGCCGACCGCTTTACAATGAATCTCGCGTGACCCATTACCATGCAAACAGATCCCTTGAGAGGAAGCCGATGCCACGCCCCCGCGACATTCCCGTCATCGATACGCTGATCGGCTTTCGCGATCGCACCCATGCGGCGCTGGTCGCAAGCGAAAAGGTCAAGTGGGAACGCCATCCGGCCGAATACATGTTCAAGGACTTGCCAGGTGAATTGGCCGAAGGGCAGACGCGCGATTCCTCGATCGAGGAAACGCTTGAAAAAATGGATGAATTCAACGTCAGTGTGGGCGTGATTCATACCAATGATGACCGCACGGCCGACGCATTGCGCCGTTATCCCGAACGTTTCGTGGGCATTATGCCGATCAATCCCCACCTGGGCATGGATGCCGTGCGCGCCATTCAAAAGGCCCATGACGACTATGGCCTGCGCGGGATTTCGATGTTTCCCTCGGGCCAGAACCCGCCGTGTCCGATCAACGACAAACACTGGTATCCGATCTATTCTAAATGCGTCGAGTTGAACATTCCGGCATTCTGCACCACCGGCGTGCCAGGGCCGCGCATTCCGATGATGCCGCAATACGTCGGCCATCTCGATGAAGTCTGTTACGATTTTCCCGATCTCAAGCTGGTCATGCGCCATGGCGCAGAACCGTGGGTCGATCTGGCGGTAAAGCTGCTGCTGAAGTGGCCCAACCTGTATTATTCCACGTCCGCCTTTGCGCCCAAGTACTGGCCCGAGGAAATCATCAAATTCGCTAATACGCGTGGCAGCGACAAAGTCATTTATGCCGGCTATTTTCCCATGGGCCTCGATCTGGCACGCATCTTCCGCGAAATGGACGACGTGCCGTTCAAGGACGAGGTATGGCCCAAGTTTCTGCACGACAACGCCGCGCGGGTGTTGGGGCTGCCACCGATCGCCGCCTGACGATTGATCGGGGGCACCAGTCGTAGGGCCCCCGATATTATTGCGACGTCAAGACGTGCTTTGCTGCCACATAGCCCCACACGAACGATGGTCCAACGCTGGCCCCCGCACCGGGATAAGACCGCCCCATCGACGATGCGGTGGAAACGCCCGTGGCATACAGCCCTTTGATTGCCGATCCGTCCTCGCGCAAGACGCGCGCGTCGCTGTCAGTGACCACGCCGCCATATGTCCCCACATCACCCGGCAGCACTTCGACAGCGTAAAACGGTCCCTTGTCGATTGCGCCGAGCGAAGCGTTTGGTGAAAACTTGTCACCCAGCCAGCGATCATAAGCCCGCTCGCCACGTTTGAAATCGGCATCATGGCCTGCGGCGACAAAGCCGTTGAACCGATCGACGCTCGAGCGCAGCACGGCGGGATCGATCTTGAGCATAATCGCAAGCTCTTCGATCGTATCCGCCCGTTTCAGATACCCCGATTCCAACCAGTTTTTGGGTTTTTTGGCCCCAGGCATGGTTCCTGCCAGCATCGATTTGGCGATAAACTGGCTATCCATGATCGCATAGCTGGGAATCGCGGGAATGACCTGGTTTCGCGCCAGCATGCCTTGGCAATACGCCATGTAGGAACCGGATTCGTTCATGTAGCGCACGCCCGACTGATCGACCAGAATGGCGTGCGGAGCCGCCGTCAGGCCCTGCACGACCGGCTTGATGATAGCGTCTTCAGTCCCCGGCGCGATGCTGATCTGGTTGCCGACCATTTCTTCCATCTGGCCAATGGCTGCGCCGTGGCGCATCATTTCGCGGATCATTTCTCCGGTATCGCCTTCTGCAGCCATGCTCCAATTGGTTAAAGTGCCGGGGATATACGTTTCGCGCATCGCCTGGTTCTTGGCAAAACCACCCGCGTTGACGAGCACCCCCAGCCGCGTGCCGATGCGCCAGGGCTGGCCATCTTTCTGCGTGACGACGCCCTTTACAGCACCGTCCTCGACGATCAGTTCAGTAACCGGCATTTCGGTGCGCAGATCCACGCCTGCCCTGATCGAAGCCTGCAGCATTCGGCCCTGCAACGCCCCTCCAGCGGTTACATAGCGTTTGCCGCTCAGGCGCGCGGCGATTGTGCGCAACACAATCTTTGCGGCAATCTTTTTTGCCTCCCATGACCGGGTGACGAACCGCAGGTTCATCATTTCGTCAAGTGTGCTCATCATCGAAATGAAATTGGGGCGCAGCTTGTCCTTCCACGGACCCAGCTCGTTCACATTGAACAGTTCGGCCACCACAGTCCGTCCCTGCTGCGAACCGCCGGGCGCTTCGTCATAATAGTCCGGCCAATACGTCACGCGGTTAAGCTTGATGCCCTGTTCGACCAGAAAGTCTACCATTTCAGTGCCTTCGGCAACATACGTGCGTCGCCGATCGGCCGAAGTGCCTGGCGCATCGTTTCGATTACCGACCACCGCATCAAGATAAGTCGCAGCCTGCTCGAAACTGTCAGGAACGCCGTCACGTTTCATGAAGCGGTTGTTGGGGATCCACATGACGCCGCCCGATCGCGCGGTGGTGCCGCCGAGCAACGGCGTTTTTTCCAGCACTACCACCGATTTTCCTGCCTTGCGCAAAACCAGTGCGCTGCACATCGAACCGCCACCGCTGCCTACCACGACAAAATCGAAAATCTCGTCAAACGTGCTCATGGGCCTGGCCTCCTGGCTGGCGGGGATTCAGGATTTGCTGGTTTCGGGCGACACCCGCACCAGGGTGCGCTTGAGCTGGCGGCTGTTGAACAGCCACTTGCCGTCAATCTTTTCGTAGGTTTCGTGATAGAAACCAAAGCCGTGGATCAGCAATTCGCCGGTTTCGGAATCGAAGATCAGATCCTCCATCCCATAGATGCTTTTGGCCGTCGTATCGGATTGAATGGTGATCTCGGGCGTGTGCGAATGGTGGACGGTGGTCCGGCCCTTGTCGAGGATGGCCTTGACGTTTTCGATCATGATATCGGCCGATTCCCAGCGTTCGAAACCGTCGTTGTGCGAGACATGGTTGTCAGCGTGGAGCGCGCGGTAAAGCCCCCAATCCTTGGTATCGACCGCGCGGTCGCGCCGCGCTTTCAGCAGCTTGATTTCTTCGAGCGCGAGCAGCGTTTCGATGTCATTCATGGCAGTCATCCTCTCGTGCGTGCCTTATGGCGTGATTATGCGTCGATTTTTGGCGGGAAAATTGCTCCGGCCGATCGCCGGGTATGGAAATATTTTACCGCGCGGCGGGTAAACACCCATCGGTCGTCGCGCCTTTCGTACGATTCAAAATAGTGGCCAAAGGCCTGAAACCAATGATCTTCGCCATTCTGCTGCCACAGCGAAAGGCCTTCCATCGCCCATATGCCGCGCGCATGATCCGGGCCGTCGAATTCGATCTCGGGCGTGTGCGAATGGTGCATGGTGACCAGGTTTTCCATGCTTTTACGAACGTTGACGATCATTTCGGCGGCGCTGGTCCATTGCCCGTAATCGCCGTTTTCCGAAACATGGTCGGGCGCGTGCAGCGATTCATAAAACGCCCAATCCTTGGTGTCCGCCGCACGGTCACGCTGCGCCTTGAGCACGGCGATCGCTTCGCGTGCCATGAGCTGTTCGATCGCTGCGGCGGTGTCCATTGCCATCGGCGTTGGGATCAACGCAGCCGGTAGCGGATGGGCAGGTGTTTTACCCCGCCCACAAAGCTGCCTTCGACAAAGCGCGGCGTGCCCGTCAGTTCGAGGCTTTCGACGCGGTCCAGCAATTCGCTGAAGAATGACGACAGCTCGATCCGCGCCAGATATTGGCCCAGACAGACATGGGGGCCGGTGCCAAATGCGAGGTGGCGATTGGGGCGACGGTCGATCCGGAACGTGAACGGATCATCATAGATCGCTTCGTCGAAACTGCCCGACGGAAAGCTCAGCAACAGCAGATCGCCGGCCTTGACCTGTTTTCCGGCGACTTGGCAGTCATCGACCGCGGTACGGCAGAAATGCTTGACCGGGGTGGTCCAGCGCAGCACTTCCTCGACCGCCAGTGGCATCATTGCGGGATCGGCGCGCAACTTTGCCAATTCGCCCGGGTTCTGGAGAAACGCCAGTGTGCCGCCGGTCAGGGCATAGCTGGTGGTATCATGCCCGGCAGTCGCTGTGATATTGAAATAGCCGAACACATCGCGATCATCCAGCAGTTCGCCATTGATCCGCGCGTTGGAAATCACGCTGGCCAGTGTATCGTTGGGGGTGACGCGCAAGTCATCGATGATTTTCTTGAAATAGTCGTACATCGACAGCATCGCCCGGCGCGCGCCGCCTTCCGAATGGAATTCCGGATCCTGGCTCGACAGCGTCTGCTGGGTCAGCCGCAGCATCATCGGCTCATCTTCGGGTGGCACGCCGAGCATCGACATGACCACCCGCAACGGGAACGCCATCGCGACGTCGGCAAAGTCGATTTCGCCTTCCGGCTGGTCCATGCGGTTGATGAATTCGCGCGCCAGCGCATCGATCGTGTTCTTGACCGCGAGCAGACCCTTGGGCGTGAAATAGCTCTGCGTGATCTGGCGAAACGCTTTGTGCTCTTCCCCATCCATCAGCACCAGATTGCGCATGATGGCTTTGGTTTCCACGCCGCCCGATGCCGCGCGCGACTGCGCCTCGTACGACAGCGGCAACAGTGCCTGACGCGGGGCGTTGATGAATTGTGCGGCGTTGCGTTCGACTTCCATGATGTCGTTGTGGCGGCTGACCAGCCAGAACGGCGCATAATCATCGGTGTGAATGAACGGCAGCGGATCGGTGTTGCGAATGCGCGACAACAGACCATGCAACGCTGCCGAATCGGTGAAAGTGCGCGGGTTGGTGATCGCCTCATTGGGCAGTGTGCTGATTGTCATGCGGATCCTCTGCGGTGCCGGGCCGCAATCTCATTCCCGGGCTTCAGGCATAAGTTGGCGCTATGGAAATGCAACAAGCCACTTGCATTGTCGCCGGGTTTCGCCGGGGCGTTGTCCGAGCCTGTTTCAGACAGCGGGCCAGTACCGCGCCTTCAGTTCTTTTTTGTACAGCTTGCCGGTTTCTGCGCGCGGCAATTCGCCTTCGAAATCGATGCTGCGCGGGCATTTGATATCGGCGAGCCGTTCCTTGCACCAGGCAATGAGGGCTTTGGCGAAATCGTCGCCCGCCTGATCCCAGTGCTTTGGCTGGATGACGGCTTTGACTTCTTCGCCAAAATCGGGATTGGGCACACCGAATACTGCCGCATCGGCGACATCGGGATGCGTGGCGAGCAGGTTTTCGACTTCCTGCGGATAGACATTGACCCCACCCGAAATGATCATGAAGTCCTTGCGATCGGAGAGGTAAAGATAGCCTTCGCCATCCAGCCGTCCAACATCGCCCATCGTCGACCAGTCGGGATGCGCGGGGTTATAAGCCGATGCTGTCTTGACCGGATCGTTGTGATAGTTGACCGGCTTGCCGCCGCTGAAATAAATCATGCCGGTATCGCCCACCGGCAATTCGTTGCCATCATCGTCGCAGATGTGGACGGTGCCCACGACCGCCCGGCCAACCGAACCGGGATGCGCGATCCATTCTGCGCTGTTGATCGTGACATGGCCATTGCCTTCAGACCCGGCGTAGAATTCTTGGATGATCGGCCCCAACCAGGCGATCATCGCCTGCTTGACCGGGATGGGGCAGGGCGCGGCGGCATGGATCACGGTCCTGAGCGACGATAGGTCGTAACGTGTACGCACGTCATCGGGCAGGGCCAGCAGCCGGATGAACATGGTCGGCACAACCATGACGGCGGTCACTTTCCAGCGTTCGATCGCCCGAAGGAATTCTTCCGGATCGAACTTTGCCAGCACCACGGCGGTCCCGCCCAGCGCCTGAACGCTGGTGGTCATGCCCATCGGGGCGGAATGGTAAAGCGGGGCAGGGCTCAAATAGACCGTGTCCGCGTCGAGACCGTAGAGCTTGCCAAACAGCAGCGCGGCGCCATTGGGCTGAATGGGTGATCCGGTCGCCGACGCAAACAGCAGGCCTTTGGGACGCCCGGTGGTGCCGGACGAATAGACCATACGCCCGCCAACTGTTTCGTCAGCGATCGGCGTATCGGGCTGGCTGGCACAAAGCCTGCTCCAGTCGGGCAGCTCATCGACCGATCCAATCGCTACGATCTGGCCAAGAGCGGGCATCATATCACGGTGCGCCGCAGTGTCGCGCGCGGTGTCCGCCATTGCCGACGAAATGACTATCGCCCTGGCGCCGCTGTCGTTGACAATATAGGCAATTTCGTCCCGTTTCAGGCGTGCAGACAGCAACACCAGGATCAGCCCGGCGCGCTGGGCTGCCCAATACAAGTCAAAGAATTCAGGCCGGTTGTCGCACGCAATCGCCAATGCATCGCCCGTGTTCAGCCCCAACGCGCGCAAGGCATGCGCGCCCCGGTTGGCGCGCTGCTCCAACTGGCCAAAGGTGATCGTCTCGCCACTGCACGCCATGACCAGCGCGGGTTTGTCGCGCGCGGTTTGGGCGTGAACACGAGGATGCATTATTGGCCTGTGTTTCTGATCAGAATCCGATGTCGGTGATCGGTGTCTCGAACCCGCAGTTCACGGCTCGCGATGCCTTGGCCAGCACTTGTGGGTCGAGCCCGGCGAGATACCCATCGACCAGCCGTTGATAGTTGCTGATCATGCCCTCGGTATCCTTGGATAGGCGCATATAATCGAACCCGCCGGCATGTAGGCCCAATTGCTGCAGCGGCAGATTGAAATAATCCTGCTGCGGAATTTCGGGAAATTCCGGCGAGTTATACGGCAGCATGGTTGGTTGTTTGGGTGTATCGTATGCCTCGCCTTCGGGGCGCAGCACCAGCGACCAGATTTCGAACAAACAGGTTTCGGCCGTCAACGGACGGATGCGGTATGATGACATCGCCCCCATCATCGGCAGCAGGAAATAATGCGGGAACATGAATTCCACCGCGTGGAATTCAACCTCTTGCGCCACTTTGCCGATGTCGAACATCGGTGCGCCGCGAGCGAGTGCGTCCTTGGTGATTTCTTCGTGCGCGCGGCCGTAAAACGCCATCGTTGCCGCCATCGGATCGTCCGGCACGTCCATATCGCGCAGGCGCTCCATCACCGCGATTTCGGATTCATGGACCATCCCGCCCATGCCCGAACTCAGCCGCGCCATGAAATCGACATGCATGTTGACCGTCTGCTTGCCAGTCAGGCCGCGATTGATCGTCAACCCGTCGGCATCGTTGCCATATGAATTGCCCAGCGCCGACAGCCGGTGCAATTGCGGATGGGTCTTCATCGTGTGGTAGCCTTCCTGAAAGGCCTCCATCGCCAGCTTCCAATTTGTTGGCAGGATCGTGCCGTACCACCAGTCCATTTTCAGATGGTCGGCATGGCGCGCTTCCATGCGCTCGGCCACGGGACCAAGGCTTTCGCGCAATCCAGGGGCGTCGTCATCGAAATTGATGAACGCACAGCCCGCCCAGAAATCGATGCGGCATGGCACCAGATTGATCTCGGCCTTGTCGAGCAGCTCGGGGCTGAACACCTGTTTGCCGAACACGAAGGTGTTTTCGCCATCTGCGTTGAAGCGCCAGCCATGGAACGGGCAGATGAAGCCCGCAGACTTGCAGTTGCCAGGGCCCGTGGCCAGTCGCACGCCGCGATGACGGCAGGCATTGTGAAAGGCTTTTACGCCGGTCTTGGTGCGGACGATGATCACCGAGCGGGCGAGAATGGTGTATTCGGTATAGTCGCCGATTTCGGGAATCTCTTCCAACCGGCACGCCATCTGCCAGACGTGCGGCCAGAGTTTTTCATTTTCCAACTCAAAAAAGGCCTGATCATAATAGCGCTGCGAAGGGATCAGTTCGGGGTTGGTCACCCGGAATGGCACGGTATCCAGGGCAGCATTCATGTCGTCAGCCATCACGTGTCTCACCATCTGGTTTTGAGCCGGCCCGGGATCACGTTTGGTGGCGCCACCGGCAGACTCAGTCGGACCCTTGCCGCAGCAATCACGCTGCCGGTTTCCTGATATATGGCCATGCTACCCGTCATGTGAAGGCTCTGCAACCCGTCTGCACGGATGCGTGTGTGAACCAAAGCGTGAAGTTATCATATTGAATTTATGAGATAAAAATCAGAAATTGGTTGCGCTTCGCTAGATCAAAAGAAAACAATTCGCGCGTTGCATTCCAATTTATCGCGTGGGCGATTAGCCTTTGGGCCAAGGCTTGATTATTGAGCTTGGCGGAAAGAACAGCAATCATGATGCAAGCCAAAATCGTCAGGAGAGATCAGTGCCGCTCTATACCACGCTTCACCTGCACAATGTCCCCGAAGCCCGACTGGGCGACTATGCGGCATGGTTCGATGGGCCGCATCGCGAGGGTCTGGCGCGCCTGCGAGGTTATATCGGGGCGGATCGGTATGAAGTGGATGTCACGCAATTAGGCGACCACGCCCAGCCGTGGCGATTTTTGAGCGTCTACGATTTCGACTATCCATCACCCGAGATCGATCTGCCCGCACTGGGCCCGTTGCTGGCAGAAGCGCGCGATGCCGGGATGGTCAAGGACGACAATGCCGAGCGCATTTACAGTTATCGTCTGTTCGGTGACTGGAAAGGCAGTCCCAACTGGCAGCACGACCAGCCACTGTCGGGGGTCAGTATCCTGTTGGGCAATTATATCTCCGGACGCTACGACGAATACCAGACCTGGTACGAAAACGTCCACAGCGTCGAAGTGGCCAATGTGCCAGGGCACGTCGCGATGAAGCGCGGCGAATTGTCCGCGACCCAGATCGAGCCGAGGCACTATTGTCCGGGTGATCAATTGGTGATGACCGCGCAGCAGACCGACGACCTGCCGTTCACGATCGGTGAATTCGTGGCGCGCGCGCTCGGTCATTCGCCGAGCGGGATCGCCATGGAGCCGCGCTCATCGGCGGGTTCGACGGCGCGCACCGTCCATTATTATCACAAAGTCAGCGGCCAGCGGTTCTGGCCCGGCGGCATTGCCTACGGCGGCGATATGTCGGTCTATCCCGGCAAGGGTTAAGAGGCCGCAGGGGGAGCGATATCGCCCGGGCGGCACCCCGAAAGCGCCAAACCCCCTTGGCACTCCAGAACGAATGCGCTAAACGAATTGCATTAATCCGCGCTTCCAAAGCTGCGGAAAAAGGGCAGGTAAACTGCCGTGATGGAGCATCGGAATCGTCATGCCTTTCCTGAAAAACACCTGGTACGTCGCGGCAAATGCCTACGAACTGGAGGCCGATAAGGTCACGCGCAAGATATGCAACGAGCAGATCGTGATGTTCCGCCAGTCGGACGGCAAGATCGGTGCGATGATCGACCGCTGCCCGCACCGATTTGTGCCGTTGTCGATGGGCAAGCGCATTGGCGATACCCTGCAGTGTGCGTATCACGGCCTTCGTTTCGACGGATCGGGCGCCTGTGTCGAGGCGCCGCACGACGACGACAGCCAAAAGGCGCGCGCCTGCATCAAGGGCTATGCCGCTGTCGAGCGTCACAATCTGATCTGGATCTGGATGGGTGAAGCTGCCGATGCCAACCCTGATCTGATTCCCGACTTCGGCTTTCTTGCCGACACCGAAAAATACACCAGTTGCCAGGGGTATTCGTACCTCAAGGGCAATTATCAACTGATCTCGGACAACCTGCTCGATCTCAGCCACATTCACTATCTGCACCCCGGCATCCACGAAGGATCGAACTTCGAAGATTTCACCAACAAGGTGAAGCGCGAGGGCGACACGGTCTATTCGATGCTGTGGCGTCACCACTATCATGTCGATGCGGCAAAGCGGCCTTTCTTCGGAATGCCGGGCGATGCCGAAGATGTTGAAGGCCAGGGCCATGCTCGCTGGGATGCGCCCGGTGTCTTGTTTGTAGACACGGCCTGGTGGGACCATGGCAGCGATATCGAACACGGCGTGCAGACGCCCAATGCTCACTTGATCACGCCGGAAACCGAAACGACCAGCCATTATTTCTGGGGCTCGGGGCGCAATTTTGCGCGCGACATGGAGGCCGTGACTACCATGACCGCCGCGCAGATGAAGAACGTGTTCGAAACGCAGGACGGCCCAATGGTCGAAGCGCAACAGGCCGACATGGGCGATTCCACCGACTTTCTCGACCACAAGCCGATCATTCTCAAGGCCGATGCGGCAGGAGTCCTGGCGCGCCGCATCATGAAACAGAAAATCCGCGCCGAGATGGGTGAAACCGAAGCGCTCGAAGCTGCCGAATAACCGGGCGAAACGGCTGGACCGTCCGGCGTCATAACTGGGCGGGAATTAACGAGACTGATGACCTGCCAACCGGCTTGCGCGCGAGTCTCTAGCGCAGGTTTCGCTGCAGGGATGCCCGCCGATGGATGACAAGACGTTTCAGGGGTTCGGCGGCATCCGCCTGGCGGCGACGGCGTTCGGTTCACCGGGTGACCCGCCGGTCGTACTGCTGCCTTCGCTGGGCCAGGTACGCCAGTTCTGGTTTGGATCGGCGGCGGCTCTGGCGGACGCGGGGCGGTATGCGATCTGCGTCGATCTGCGTGGGCATGGCGACAGCGATCGTGCACCCGACAATCGGTATGACCTTGACGCCTATATCGGCGACTTTCAGGCGGTGCTTGCCGCACTAACCAGTCGCGCGGTGGTGGTTTCGGCCGGATTGGGCGCGCGGGTGGCGATTGCTGCCGTGGGCGAAGGCGCGCCGCACCTTGTGTCGGGGCTGGCCCTGATCGACGCGAACCTGTGGGTCGATCAGGCTGTTGTCAAACGCCTCGGCGAAGCGATGGAGCGGCGCGTCGACAACTTTGACGACCCTGCAATGATCGTCGATATCATCGCTGCAGCCTATCCTTCCGAACCGCGCCCGGTGCATAGCGAACGCCTTCTGGCCGCCTATGCGCAGCGGGAGGACGGGCGCTACGTCTGGCGCGGCGATCCGCGCGCGCTAGCCGCAGCCAACCTGCCCGATCTGGAACAGCGTCTGAGCGCTGCCGCCTCCCTCATTTCCGCGCCGGTTACGCTGATCCGTGGCTCGTTGAATGAAACGGTGTCGAAAGATGCGGTCGAGCGCCTGCAAGCCCTGATCCCAGGCGCGGAAGTCGCCGAAATCGACGGCGCGGGACATTATGCAGCATCGGACCGTGAAGACGATTTCAATGCGATCCTGCTTGAATTTCTGGAACGCCAGGCGCCGCGTCAGCCGCACACGTTTATCGGCGGGGCAGAACCCCGCATCTTGCGCGATGCACTGGGCTGTTTTGCGACAGGGGTGACCGTGGTCACCACGATCGGGCTCGATGGCGGGCCGATCGGCCTTACCGCCAACAGCTTTACTTCGGTGTCGCTTGATCCGCCACTGATCCTGTTTGCGCTGGCGCGGGCATCGGCCAATCTGCCGGCGTTCGAAACCGCGGGCCGGTTTGCGGTCAATGTACTGCAAATCGGCCAACAACCGCTCGGCGGCCGGTTCGCCACACGTGGCGTGTCCCGGTTCGACGGGGTCGACTGGGCGTTGGCGGATGATAGCGGCTCGCCCATTCTGGCGGGGTCGCTGGCCTCGTTCGATTGCACCACCCACGCGGTGCACGACGGCGGGGACCATCTGATTTTTATCGGCAAAGTGCGGCAAGCTTGGTTTGAACCGCACCGCGATCCCTTGCTGTATTTCCGTGGAAAATTCCGTCGTTTGCATTTTGCCTGATCTGCGCGATCGGCACCAGAGGAGGTCCTATGAACAAAATGGTCGTTTTCGCAAAAGCTGTGCCAGGGCAAGTCGAAGCGCTGGCGCGGTGGTACGATGAAACCCACATGAACGACCTGCTGACGGTCCCGGGTTTGGTCACCGCAGAGCGCCACACGCTCATGACGCTCAAACAGCCCGAAGGCACGACGCAGTGGGATTTCATGCTGATCTATGAACTGGCCGGCGACAATCCAATGGTCGTGCTGGGCGAAATGGCCAAGGCACAAGTCGCCATCAGTGACTTGCTGGAAAGCACTTCTACGCTCTCGGTGGTCGCAACCTCCCTCGGGCTGCGTCACGAAACCTGAACATCCGACAAAACACGGTGCTAATGCCCGATCCTGAAACAAAAGGAGCCTGGCCTTGGACCTGAGACAGATGCGGCAGTTCGTCGCCGTTGCCGAAGAGTTGCACTTCGGCCGCGCGGCGTTGCGCCTCAACATGGCGCAGCCTCCGCTGAGCCAGGCCATCCGGCGTCTGGAAATCAGCCTGGGCGTCGATCTGTTCAATCGGACCAAACGCAATGTCGAATTGAGTTCGGCAGGGCAGGCATTCCTGATCGAGGCGCGACGAACTTTGCTGCAGGCGGATGTCGCGCGGAAAATGGCCCAGAATGCGGCAACCGAAACACCCGAAGTACGTGTCAGTTTCATCGGTCCCGCGCTCTATCAGGTCCTGCCTGAAATTCTCGTCCAGTTCCGCGCTGCCGCGCCGCATATCCATGCGCGCCTGTTCGAGGTTGCCACGCCGATCCAGATCCCCAGCATTCTTTCGGGTGACTATCATGTCGGCTTTATCACGCATGGATTTGTCCATTCCGGATGTGAGAGCCGACTGGTGGAGCGATCCCGCTTTGTCGCCGCTGTTCCGGCAAATTCATCGATCGGCGGACGAAAGTCGATCAGCCTGACCGAACTGGCCGAACACCCGTTCATCATGCCGCCACGAAAATTCGCCGAGCAGTCCGAGACGATGAACCTGTTCAAGAACGTTGGCGTCGTTCCGCGCATCGCCCAGGAGGCGAGCCAGACCAATACGACGCTGAGCCTTGTCAGCGCAGGTCTCGGTTGCAGTCTGGTCATGGCCACCGCTGCCTTGCAGACCATCCGCAATGTGACGTTTTTGTGGGTCGAGGACGATCTGCCGCATGCTCTGTGGGAGATGGGGATGGCTTGGCATCCGAATCATGTCAGCCCAGAAACGCGCAGGTTTCTGGATGTCGCTGACGCCTATCTTGCCGAAAATCCGCAACTGCTTGATGCGGAAACGTACCGGTCCTGGCTTTAGGTTTAAGCGGTAAGGGATTGCATATGAACGATTTTGATCCGGCGCCGGTTGACCTCGATACGGTCGTGTCGCCCGAGTGGCTGACCGCCATGCTGGCGTCAAGCTGGCCAGGCGCGCAAGTGAAAGGAGTCGAAGTGGTCGAAGTTCTGGCAACGCAGGCGACCAAGGCCCGGCTGAAACTGGAAGTGACCGGCGGCGGGCAGGGGGTGCCAACGGACATCTGCATCAAGGGTGTGCTGACTGACACCGGCGCAGTGCCTTCCGCCTCGCTTGTCGAAACGCTATTTTATCGCGAGGCCGCCACCGCGTTGCCAGTCCGCGTGCCCGGATGCATCCACGCCAGCCTTAATGCCGATCGGTCGCGCGGGGTCGTGGTCATGCACGACGTGATTGTCGCTGGCGGCCATTTCTGCAGCGCCCTGACCCCGTTCACGCCAGCCGAGGCGATTGATGGACTTGACCAGCTTGCGCGGCTCCACACCGCGACAACGCCGGGTATGCCCATCTTTGCCCATGGCTGGGCACGCAGCTTTCTCGATCAGATTTCGCACAAGCCGATCATTCCGCAGGCCAATTTGCAGGACCTGTTGGATGGGTCGCGCGGGGCGCGGCTATGTGCGGCTATTCGCGATGCGAAACGGCTGCAGGCCTCGCTAGAACGACTGGCCGCAGAGGTGCGCAATGGTCCGCTATGCCTCGTTCATGGGGATGCACACGCTGGTAATATTTATCGCCAAGCCAATGGCGCGTTGGGGCTGGTCGATTGGCAAATCCTGCAAAAAGGGAGCTGGGCACAAGACGTGGCCTATCATCTGGCTGCGGTGCTGACGCCCGAAGACCGCCGCGCCAATGAGCGCGACCTGCTGGCCGACTACCGCGCGCGGCTTAAAGCCATGGGTGGCCCGGAGATCGATCCCGACACGGCCTGGCGGAGTTATCGCGTCGCGATGGTCTATGGCTACTACCTGTGGGCCATCACTCGCAAAGTCGATCCCGAAATCACCGATACCTTCGTCTATCGGTTGGGAACCGCCGTTGACGATCTTGATGCGTTCAGCCTGCTCGAAACCTAAAGCCGGTCGAGCATTGCGGCGGTGCGTCGACCTGCTTCGGCCTTGACCACACTTTCGGGCATGTCGCGCAAGGCGATCATTCGCACCGCCAAGCATTCCATTTTGAGGCATGCAAAGGCTTCGTACCACTCGATATCCGCCGCCGATTTGCCGGACACTTCGCTCCATAGCGCGATCGTTTCCGCGCGGCTGCCCATGCCGTCGAGCGGGGTGATGCCTTGCCCTGTGGTCTGATTGTGATCGCTCTGCAGCCACCAGCCCAGGTCGTGCAGTGCGCCGCCGAGTGACGGCTGTTCCCAGTCCATGACTGCGGCAACCTGATAATCGTAGCCGATCATCATATTGCCCAGCCGCGAATCGCCCCAGACGATGCCTTCGGCGCGGTTGGTCGGCCCTGCTGCCAGCAGACGGTCGAAGGTGCTGCGCAGCAATCTGCGCTGGCCGGCAGGATCGACCCAGTCGATAAAGCGCATCCAGCGGTTGGATTCCTGATCGAAGCCATCCGGGCCGCCAGGCAGCGTCAGGAACGCCGCGTCGGTCACCGGAACGAGCTGGATCGCGGCAAGCTGGCTGACGGCATCGTGCCACAGTTTGCGCCGGTCTGCCGGTGCTGTTTCAACCAGCCAGCCCTCTCTGGAATAGGGCGGATAGCTGACAGCCACACGCCCGGTGACTTTTTCCATCACAAAAAACGGCGCGCCCAGGATCGATGGGTCCGGGTCAAACCACAAGGGCCGCGCTACGCGCACAGCGCCATGGTCATGCATCAGCTGGATCAACTGGTACTGCTGGTCGAACAAGTCGTCGTGATAAACCGTGTCGCCTGTCGGCTTGATCCGGACGACCATGCCCTGGGTGCGTTCTTCACCCTGTTCGCGCCATGCCGCATCGAACAGGATCGTTTCATGCGACATGCCCGCGCCCAAGGGATAGCTGAGATTGGTGATCCTGATGTCGCTGGCATCGACCAGCCGGGTAACCAGCCATTCGCGTAGGATCGCGCCAAGGTGGTCGAGATTGCGGACATTGGGCGCGACAATCGTTGGTGCGCTCATGCCGTGGCGGCCTGGTCGGCAGCGATCGTGTCGGTGAACAGCTTGATCACGGCCGGGCGGTCCACTTTCAGCGATACCGTCTTGGGCAAGTCATCCACAACCATCCAGTACACCGGGATGTAGGTTGCCAGCACATGTTGGCGCAGAAAGGCTTCGAGTTCGGCAAAATCGGGGGCTTGGGCACCGGGCTTGATCTGGATCGCCGCGCCGGGAACCTGGCCGAGCCGCCGGTCGGGCACACCAACCACCGATGCGGCCGACACCGCGGGATGGCCGAGCAAGGCTTCCTGAATGGTTTCGGGCAGGATCTTGAATCCGCCGCGCATGATTGCGCCATCCGAACGACCGCGCAAAAACAGAAATCCGTCTTCGTCCAGCACGCCAAGATCGGACGTATGGATCCAGTCCGGCGCCATTTTGGGCGAAATCACTTGCAACAGACCCTCTTGCCCGGCGGCAAGCACCGCGCGCGTTTCGGGATCGACTACGCGGATCTGCGCACCGCCAAACGGCTTTCCGACGCTGCCGAATTTGGCCTTGCCGAAATCGGCGTAGAGATCGGGAGTCATTGCACAAACCGGGCCGCCAAATTCGGTGGCGCCATAGGACAACAGCACCGGGATGCCATAACGATCTTCAAAGGCGTGCTGCACCCTGGGATCGAGTGGCGCCGCACCGGTGCTGAAGAACTGGAGCGAGGCTATATCCTCTTTTGGCACATCGGCGTCGAGGATCATCTGCACCGCCGCCGCCGGGGTGCCGCTTGCCGGGGGCTGGTAGCGCACGATGTAGTCGCGCCAGCCTTTGACCGTAAACCGGTCCTGCACGATCAGTTTCCAGCCGTTGAGCAGGGCAGGCAGGATGCTGAAGAGACCGGAAATGTTGCCCAGCGGATAATACAGCAGCGCGGGCAGCGGTTCGGCCGGCTTGTCATCCTTGCCGAACACGCCCGCGGTGGTCGCGCCGGTAAAGAAAGTGCCCAGCATGTCATGTTTGACCGCAAACGGCTTGGGCTTGCCGGTTGTGCCGCTGGTCAGGATTTCGATCTGGGGTTCGACAGGCAGATCATCGGGAATGCTGGCGGTGGAACGCTCAAGCCCAGGCACGGCAACGGCATCCATCTCACTGATGATCAGGGCCGCTGCACCCTGTTCGCGAATGCCGGCCAGCACTTCCTCGTTCAGATCACGTGCGGCGGACACGACAATCGAAGGCTGCAAATTTGCAATGTCGCGCGCGATTCCCGCCGGCGATTGAAACGGATAAACCATGCGGATCGTGCGCCCGGTGCGGATCAGCGACAGGAATGCCGCGATCGCGGCCGCCTGGCTACGCGCGATGAACACCACCGGCCCGCGTGGATCGGCGCCCGTCGCATCGACCAGCGCGGTCAGTTTGTCGGCGAGTGCGACAACCTCGTTCCACGTGTACCAGTGGCCTTCGAACTCGAGCGCCGGTGCGTCGGACTGTCGTGCCAGCGAGGCTGCGGCCATTTGCGAAAGCTTGTTCATGATCTCTCTCAGTGCCTGAACCGGCGGGGATTTCGCACGTCAGGGTTCGCCTCGATCTAATTTGCACAGGATGCGTTGCATTCCAAGCAGTCGTGCACAACTTCGCCGGGGCGAATTGCAGGGGTCGCGAGTTTTAGCCGCGCGCAGTTTTCAGGAATTTGCCGCGATCGACTTTGCCCGATGCGGTGCGGGGCAGGGCATCGGTCGACACCGTGATTGCGCGGGGCACTTTGTAAATCGCCAGGTGTGCCCGGCAATGCGCCTTGATATCATCGGCCGTAACACTGGCATCGGGGGCAACCACCACCCAGGCCGCCAGCGTTTCCCCCAGCCGTTCGTCGGGCACGCCATACGCGATGCAGTCGCGCACGGCGGGATGGTTGGACATGACCCGTTCGACTTCGGCGCAATAGATGTTTTCACCGCCCGAAATGACCATGTTCTTCTTGCGGTCGACGATCGTGATGATCCCGGCCGCATCGACCGTCGCAACATCGCCCGACGCCAGCCAACCGCCGTGAAGCGCCTCGGCCGTCGCGGCAGGATCGCCCAGATATTCAGTCATCAACCCGGCGCTGCTCACCCACAATTCGCCGGGTTCACCAATATCGCATTCGCTGCCATCGTCGCGGCGAATGACGACCTCGACGCTTGGTGCCGGCCAGCCGCATGATCCCGGATTGTCGAGATAGGCCTTGCCGCTGATCGAGCAGGTCCAAGCCGTGGTCTCGGTCTGGCCATAAGTGTTCGACAGCAGGCAATTGGGCATCCGCTGACGGATTTCCTCCAGCAGGGTCGGATTGAGCGCTGCCGCGCCATTGGCCATATAAGCAACCTTGCCCAGCGCTTCGGGGGTCGCACGCGGGCTGCGCAACATATCCCACAGCATCGCGGGGACGAATGACAGCCGCGACATCCCGACGTGTTCGATCATGTCGAAGGCGATATCCACGTTCCATTTGCTCATGATGTGGATCGTGGTGCCCAGGCTGATCGCACGAAAAATCGGCATGATCCCTGACAGGTGAAACATCGGGCCCAGGATTACAGCCGGTGTCGTCATCGATCGGCGCTCGATCGGCAGGAATTCCCCTGTTTCCTCTTCATACCGCGCGTCCTGCACTTGCCCCATGAAGCAGGCCAGCGCGACCGAATGAGCGAGCGCACCCTGGCTGAGCAGCGCCGCTTTGGGAAAGCCGGTCGTTCCCGACGTGAACAGGACGATGCCGCCTTGTTCGGGATCCAAGTCTTGCGGGGCAAAAGCGATTCCTGGTTGCGGTGTTGTCAGGGCGCCAAAATCCGCATCCTTGCCCGGCCGCAAAGCGGTTGGGTCTGGGTCGATAATGATCCGAGGCCCGACCGGGTCGGCGATGTGCGTTGCGATAATTGCGGCGCGCTGGTCATCCAGAATGACAAGGTCGCAGTCTGCGGTCGCGATGGCGCGGGTCATCTCTTCTGCAACGCCGCGACTGTTGACCAACGCCGCAACACCGCCCGTTGCAGTGATCGCCAGCACGCTGATAATCCATTCGATGCGATTGCTCATGACAACGGCAACTTTGGTGCCGCGCTGCACGCCAAAGCGATCGCGCAATGCTGCGGCCAGCACGGCAGCGCGCGCGAAACCCTCGTCATACGTCAGGCACCGATCATCCTGCACGACCATCACCCGATCGCCATGCACCATGGCCTGCCGGTACAGCCCTGACAGATTGCGGGGGGCGCCAGCAAACACCTGTTGCGGATGCCCGGCGATATCGACCGTTTCAAGCGTGTGTGACCCATCCGGCCCAAGCATGCGCATGGCCAGTGGATCACGGATGTTTGCGCGCCGGCGTGAATGCAACAATCCCGTTCTCCCAGACTTCTCTATGCGCGGCTCTCGCCATAATGCAACACACGCGGTGTATTCAACCAGGTTTTGCGCTGCCGGATTGTCGTTGCCCGCCAAAGGTGTTTCCGGATTGACCGCATAATGACATAGTCTATGTGCATAAGAACGAGAGGTTCGCACCGATCTGCGCAAGATCATCATAGGTGCTGGCATGGCCGAGCTGGCGGCGGCCATTCGCATGAAAGAGCGCGGCGCAACGAATTTTGTTATTTATGAAAAGGGCGCATCGGTCCCCGGCACTTGGCGCGAAAACACCTATCCCTGGCTCGGTTGCGATACGCCGGCCCATTCCTACGCGTACTCCTTCGCGCTCAATCCTGAGTGGAGTGCATGTTTTGCGCTCGGGCCGGAGATCAAGGCCTATTTCGACCTGCTGTTCCTTGTATCACCCCGGATTCAAGACCGATCAATTCGTCCGATCGATGAAACTATACGGTGAGGGCGGAATAAAATTGCAGGCGTTATGGGTCGATGGCCCGCGCGCCTATTATGCCGTGATGATACCGCATTTTCCCAACCTGTGTCTGCTCAACGGCCCTACGGGACCGGTCGGCAACTTTTCGCTGGTCGATATCACCGAAAAGCAGTGGGGATATTTTGACCAGTTGATCGACCTGTTGCGCACCGGGCAGTGCATCGGGATTGCGCCGACCATGGCGGCGCTGGAAGCCTATGAAGCCGCGCGTGACAAGGACGCAATGCGCACGGTCTTCGCATCGGGCTGCAAGAGCTGGTATCTGAACGACAAAGGTATCCCGCAAGTGTGGCCGTGGAGTTACGACCACTTTGTCGAGGTGATGGCCGCGCCGCGACTTGGCGATTTCGAGCTTTTGCTGCCAGCGACGACCGGCTCCCTGACGGGCTGACGTATAGACCGGTTCCTGCTTGGCGCTGGTTTTGCGAAAACGATCATTCGTCACCAAGGTAATTGCGTGTCTGACGAACGCTCTAAAGTTGGACGAAAGGTGCCAGGAGAGGGCGAAGTACGTCTGACCAGGCTCGGTATCCAGCAATCGATAAATGCAGGCCGTCAGCGGTCAGTTCCGGCCGAATCGCGCCATCTTCGCCTGCAAGTGCCGGCCACACATTGACGTATGTTGCGCCATTCGCTCTCGCGGTTTCGCAATAACGCTCGTTCAATCTCATTATTCGGTCCCGGAAGTGAGTGGACCGGGGAAGCACGCTATTGATGAACAGCGGAGCGCTGGGCGCAATTACCCGGATGCGTGAAGTGAGTTCGTCCATCTGATCCGCGATGTTGTCCACATCGGACGACTTTCCGAGGCCATGCAGATCGTTTGTGCCGATCAGGAGTGAAATAGCCTTAGGCTCTGCAACCGCGGTGTGAAGCCGAGCGAGCACATCACAGATCGCTTGGCCGCCAATGCCGCGATTGGTGGTCGGCAATTCCGGGAACCAATCTTCCCAAGCGGTCCATTCGGTGATGCTATCTCCCAGGAAGACGACCCGTCCGGGTGCTATCCCAGTCGCTTCGAAGTGCGCTTCACGTGCCGCCTGCTTTGCGCGAAGTGCGCTGCGCAGAATTGGTGACGCGAACGGGAGGATGCGGTCAAGATTCACCTTGGCCATTCGGCTTCTCCATCGGCTTATGCTTCACGATCCCACGCCGCCGCTCATCAAAGCGGGCTTCGTGAGATCGTGAATGCGCCGCACCAGGTCAAGTCGAAACGCCTATGTCAGAATTTGATGCTGGCATCGAGACCGAACGTGCGGGCAGACTGAAAATTGGTCGACAAGGCATAAGTGGCAAATGCCAGCGGAAATAGCGCATCACGGTTGTTGGTAAGGTTGCGCGTCCAGAAGGCCAGATCGACGTGCGCAGGGCCAATGTTCTGCAAGCCGATGCGGGTGTTGACCAGCCATCGGGCCGGTGTCTCGATCAGCGGCGCAAATGCCGCAATTACCGTGTAATTCGATCCGGAGATCAGACGCTCGCTCGAACGCCAATCGCCGTCGACGCGCGCCAACAAATGCGCCTCACCGAGAATTGGACCGGATTCGTATTGGGCATACAGGCGCGATGTCCACTTGGGCGACAGCGTCGGCTGGTACCCGGTCCCGTAGATAGCGATCGCGGTCGGCGACAGGTACGTGTATTTTGCGTCGGTGAAACCGAGGTTGGCGCCGAGCGTCACGCTGCGAACCGGAAGCGCCGTGATTTCAAGTTCGGCGCCTTGTGCACGTTCGTTGCCCAAATCGATGATCGCGGTGCCGACTTCGGGCCGAGCGGGTTGGAGATTGGTCCCGCCCTGTGCCGACTGAATATGGTCGTAAATTGCGTGAAAGACGGCCAGGTTGGTACGCAGGCGACGATCGAGGAAGTCGGCCTTGATGCCGGCTTCGGCCGAACTCACCGTTTCTGGCTGCCATGCAATGCCAGCGATGGAGCCGCCAGAGACAAAGCCTGTGGAGTATTTGCCATAAACCAGCAGATCACGTGTCGGTTTGTAGTTTGCGCCGACAGAATATGTGAATTTTGTCGCGCTATACGTGAACGGGTCACTGACAATACCCGTAAAGGTGCCGCCGGTGTAATACGTAGGACTGGTTGTCGCCACGCCTGCAGGTGGCACATAGGTGCCTCCATAGTCATACGTGCCCGATTTGTTGTCATGCGTGACCCGGCCACCCAGAACTACATCGAATGTTGACGTCGCATGCACTTCCGCCTGGGCATAACCTGCCAAAGACGTAGCTCTGTTGTACGAATTGCTCTCGTTGCCGAGCGGGATGCGGCCATCGGCCGGCACGGTCGCGAATGCAGGCGTGTTGACAATGCCCTGCGGCCCTCCCGATATGTCCGTCTGGTGAAACCACAGGCCACCCACTGTCAGGGCGAGCAGTTTGGACGAATAGTTGAACTGGAGTTCGTCGCTCCACTGCTTGTCGACTGCCTGTGAGTTGTTGGCGGTGAGCAGGAACCGATCACCCACGCCGGCTCCTTGCGCGGCGACGGCCTGTTGGTAGACCGCCGGCAGACTGTTGAATGGAATGGTCCCAAGGCCCGGGATCGGGATGCCCGGGTTGACCGCAGAAAGGAACGCCGCATAAGGCACGGCCGACGCTGCCGGAACAGTCAGCCCGCCAAGCCCGTCGAGCTGGGAACTGGAATTGACGTAGCCGTAGCGATAGGCAGCGATATTCTTGATCGTCACGTCATCGCCGAGGCGCAGGGTGCTGGTCAAATTATGGCCATACACTTTCTGGAACGCGGGCACGACATAGCTGTTGTTGACGGAATCGGGTCGCTTGGCCGAAGTATCCAGAACGTTGGGCCCGGAGTTCACGATGCTCGCGTAATAGGCCGCGTAAAGCGGAGCCAGAGGGCCGAGCGCCGGCGCAAGAGTCTGGGCCACGCCGCTCTGGCTGAACGCTACCGGAGCGATCCCGTCGGCGGTGTAATGGTCGGTGCCGAAATCAAATTTGTAGACGGTTTTGAAATTGCTGCTGGGCTCGAATTTCACCGCAGCGAACACCTGGTTCTCGTTGTGGTCCCCAAGGTATTGCGGAGAGCGCTGCACCCCGACATTGGTGGCGGGCCCGGTGCGATCCCAAGTGGTACCGGCGCCGGTGTTGAGAATGTCGCCCTGGCGCTCGTCATGCACAAAGCTCACGTAGGCGCTGAACGGCCCGACTGCGGGCAAGTCTACGCTCGTGCGCGTGCGCAGCTGGCTGTAATTGCCGATCGTGAAATCCTGGTGCACCCCGAATTCGCCGACCGGATCGCGCGTAACGACGCTGACGGCGCCTGCTGTCGAGTTGCGCCCGAACAAAGTTCCCTGCGGTCCACGCAGGACTTCGATCCGTTCGATATCGGGCAATTCGAACAACGAGCGCGAGGCACCGAGATAAACGCCGTCAAGATAAACCGAGAATTCCTTGTCCGATCCCGGCACCACACCATAGCTGGTAATGCCGCGTGAGGTGAACGACGGAATCTGCGTTGAGCCGCCGGCCTGGCGGACCGTGACGTTGGGTGCAATGCCGCTCAGATCGGCAACGTTGGTGACCCGGTTAGCCTGCAACGTTGCCGCGGTAACGGCAGTGATCGCGATAGGAACGTCCTGCAGGCGCTGTTCGCGCCGCTGCGCGGTCACGACGATTTCCTGCAGGCCCTGGCTTTGCGGGGATGCTGCAGGTGCTGCGTTTGCATCGGAAGCCTGGGGTGTCGGAGCGGCGCCGGCATTCTGCGAGTAGGCAACCGTGGGAACGGCGGTACACGCGACAAGCGCGCTCCACGCCAAAAGTCCACTGCGCAAAGTGCTCCGCTGACGAGCTTTGAAATTCATATCAGTCCTCTCCCAATCCATTTTTGCATGTCGCCATATGTTTGGCGCTTACTTAAAGATAACGAAAAATCATCAGACGATTACACAAGCGATATAAAAGATATTAAAAGCTATTACTGAATATAATCTGCGGTGATGCGCGCTATTCTATCTAGCGGCCTTAGCCTAACTTTTAATGCCCTTCGCTCGATGCCGTTCAATGGTAATGCGATTGGATCATTGCATTATGCATGCACTCAGTCAACGGCATTCATCCACAACCGGCGACAAAGCGGCGCAAGTGAGCAGGGGTAATGAAATGGCCCCCGCTGTCCCTCGATAGGCATGGTCATGCCGGAGAAATTCGTCGGGGTCTTAGCCAATGCAAAGACAGCGCCGGGACGATGTTTACGTGGTCATTGTCAATTGCCGCCCTGCCTTTGCCAAGTATCATGCGGCAACAGTCAAAACGGTTGGCGGCCGCTTGAATGGGTAGACCGCACGACGACACGGCAGGAGATCCCGGATGCCTCGATTTCTGTTGATCGCGATCAACGGCCCGACCAGTGCCGAAGGTGCGGAAGCTGCGTACAACACCTGGTATGATGAGGTCCATGCCGCCGACCTGATGTCGATCACCGGCGCGCAATCGGTTCGCCGCTTCAAGATCGAGGCGCAGAACCGGATCGACAAGCCTTATGTCAACGTTACCGAAATCGAAGGCGAAAGTGCCGAAGCGGTGATGAAGGAGCTGGCCGAAAAGGCATCCAATTTTCCCGACACGATCGACCGCACGACATCGGTGTTCGTGCTGGGCAGAGAGATTACGCGGGGCGCATAGCGCGGCCATTCGCGCGCAAACACAATTCGCAAAAAGGAACCAGGCTTTGAATCTTGCGGGCAAAGTTGCGATCGTAACCGGCGGATCGCGCGGGATTGGCCGCGCTTATGCGGATGGACTGGCGGATGCCGGTGCCGCCGTTCTGATTGCGGACATGCTCGAAGATGAAGGCGCGATCACCGTGGAGGCGATCCGGGCGCGCGGCCAACAGGCCGCGTATTGCCGCGTGGACGTTTCCAGCGTCGAAGCGACTCAGGCGATGGCCAGTGCCGCTGTCGACAGCTTTGGCGGGATCGATATCCTGGTCAACAACGCGGCGATGTTCGCCTCTTTGCGAGGTGGCCCGATGACCGACATTTCGGTTGAACGCTGGGACCGCACGATGGCGGTCAATGTGCGCGGGCCCTGGCTGTGTATGTGCGCGGCGGTGCCCCACATGCGTTTGCGCGGGGGCGGCGCGATCGTCAACCAGTCCTCGATTTCGGCGTTCGGCATGGCCGGGATGCTCGATTATACGTCGTCGAAAGCGGCGATTATCGGCATGACAAAATCCGCTGCCTCGGAACTGGGTCGCGACAATATCCGGGTCAATGCGATCGCGCCGGGCGGGACCGCGACCGAAGGGTTTTCGCAGATCATGGGCGGCAACCTGGACGCCGCAGAGCAACGGGCAAAGGCGACGCAGTTGATCGCCGCGCAGATCCAGCCCGAAGATATAGTGGGAACACTGCTCCATTTGGTCAGCGATGGCGCAAAGTTCATTACCGGGCAGACGATCGTGGTCGATGGCGGGAAATATTTCCTGGGGTAATTGCGATCCGGTGCAGATCAGGGTCGCGCGCGGGCGGCATTGCAGCAGACCGTGGCGACGATCACATCGAACAGTTCCTCTGGCAGGTCATGGCCCATGCCGCCCAATTCCAGCAGCCATGAACCGGCAATGGAGGCCGCCAGATCCCGGCCACAGGCGGCCGGGATAAGCGGATCGTCACTGCCATGGACAACCAGCGTAGGGACCGAAAGCTGGCGCAAGCGGTATGTGCGGCCTGCCGATCCCCGGCCAACCGCGAATTGCCGCGCCGTCCCTGTCGGGTTGTAAGCGCGGTCGGCGGAAAGCGCGGCCAGCGCGCGCAGATCTGCCTCCGGCATCGGATAGCGTGGGCTGCCCAGCGTGCGGTTCAGCGCGACGCTGTGGTCAAGAAAGGCTTCGCGGTCCTGCGCCGGGTCGGGCGCGCGCCTGGCCAGGATAGCCGTCGCGTCGGGGTGTGATGGCGGCAGTTCAGGGTTGCCACTTTGCGTCATGAACAGGTTGAGCGAGCGGACGCGCGCGCCATGTTCGATCGCCATAATCTGCGCGACCATCCCGCCAAGCGACACGCCGAGCACATGCGCGCTCGCAATGCCAAGTGCGCTCAGCAGGCCTGCGGCATCCGCGGCCATGTCCGACAGCGTGTAGGGTAGCGGCGGTTCCTCGCCTGCGCTGCGTGCCGTCAGGATCGCAGCCAGATCGGGCAGTCCCTTGTCGTCCATGTGGCTGGACAGGCCGACATCACGATTGTCGAAGCACAACGTGCGAAAGCCTGCCGCGGCGAACTGTTGCAGCAGCGCCGCCGGCCAGCGGACAAGCTGTGCGCCAACGCCATGGACCATCAGCAGGACCGGGCCGTCTGGCGGTCCCGACAGCATGTATTCGACCATAATACCATTGGCGTGAACGCGTGCCACGTCGCTATCTCGGCTGTTCGATGTAATCATCCCAGCGCGGCACCGCCAACTGATCGATCAGTTCGGACAGCGTGCAAGTGTCCAAAGTCGGTGTTCCCGTCTCGTCGAGATACCAGCTCTGGCATCCACCTGTGCCCCAGACCGAATGCCGCGCGGTTTCGCGGATGGCGCCGAGCCAGGCGCGGCTGGGCTCCTCGCGCGGCGACAGCAAGATATTCGCGCTGACGATCCGGTCTATCAGCTTAAGTATATAGTCCACTTGCGCCTCGGCAATCCCGACCACGGACGACGTGCCGCCGGGGGAATACGGTCCATTGATCATCAGGAAATTGGGCATGTGCGGGATCGCGATCGCGCGATAGGTCAGGGGCAGGTCGCGCCAGACTTCGTCCAACGTGACGCCATCTTGTCCTGTAACCTGCATCGGCCGGATATACGCATGCGCGTCGAAGCCGGTCGCAAAGGCCAGGACATCGAGTTTGTGCAAAGTGCCGTCTTTGGTTACGACGCCCTCGGGCACGATGCGGTCGATCGGATCGACGACGATATCGACGCTGCTGTGCTGTACCGCTTCGTGAAATCCGTCCGAAAACACCAGCCGCTTGCACCCGACGGCATAGTCGGGCGTCAGCTTGGCGCGCAGTTCCGGATCACGGATCGCCGCCAGCGCGTCGATACAGACCTGGTCGCGCGCCTTGCGGCCCTCTTCGGATGCGGTTGCGGCTTTGCCCCGTGCCTCCGTTTCGCTGCGCAATTGGCGATAATATTGCTGCCAGTGCCGTTTGGAAAACCAGAATCGCAACCGCTGCCACAACGAATTCGGTGTGTCTTTAACGGGGAACACCCATTGCGGGGTGCGCTGAAAGACGGATAGCCTGGTTACCCGTCCCGACAGGGCGGTAATGATCTGCGTCGCGCTGGACCCGGTGCCGATCAAGCCGACCCGCTTGCCGGCAAGTTCGACCGAGGGGTCCCACCGCGCCGTGTGGAATGTTGTACCGGCGAAACTGTCACGCCCCGCGATCTGCGGCATTACGGGAGCGTGCAGCCGGCCTGCGGCCGCTATGACGATATCGGCGTCAAAGCGCCGGCCGTCCTTTGTGGTCAGGACCCACGCCGAATTGGCAAATTCTGCTGACACCACGTCGGCGTGGTATTCGATCAATGGCAATATGCCGTGCCGCTGCGCCACACGGTGATAGTACTTCCAGATATCCGGCCCTTTGGCATAGCGCGATCGCCACCAGGGATTGCCCGCAAAGGAATAGGAATAAAGGTGCGCGGCAACGTCGCAGGCGACGCCGGGATAGATGTTGTCGCGCCAGGTCCCCCCCATTGCCGCGGCCTTTTCCAGGATCACGATATTGCCAAAACCGCGCTCACGCAGCTTGATCGCCATCAGCACGCCCGAAATTCCGGCGCCGATGATGACAAAGCGCATGTTCATGCCGGCCAGCACCTTCGGCATAGCTTTTGCTCCAACTGCGTCACTTTGTACGCTAACCACTTTTTCGACCTTGATTTTTGCAGTTGGCACGTCGCGCCGCCTGCTATTTCGCGGCGATTGCTATGCTGCTAGCGCATTTTAATCGGTGAGGATAAGAGGATAGCGCAAGGGCGCCGGCCATGATCGCGCATATCGCGCTGGCGAATTGCCCGGGGCCTTACTTACCCGGTAAATCGTGCGCGAGGTTCCGACATGGAAGAAGTGCTCAAGGCCCATTCGGGCGCAACCGACGACGGGGCAAAAGTCTGTGACAGGCGAACTGAGTTTTGGGAGCTGGGTCTCGATAGCGGATCCGCTTTGCGCCGAGGTGATGGCGCGCGCGGGTTTTGACTGGCTGATTTTGGATGCCCAGCATGGCGCGGTCAATGAAAGCAATCTGCTTGGGCTTCTGCAGGCGGCCGAACTTGGCGGTGCGCCGGCCTATGTGCGCGTTAAGTGTAACGATCCCGCTGAGATCATGCGCGCGCTCGACCTGGGTGCGGCGGGCGTCATCGTGCCGATGGTGTCGAATGCCGAGGAGGCGTACAGGGCGGCGCAGGCGGTCCGGTATCCTCCCGATGGCATCCGCTCTTTTGGGCGGGTGCGCAGCTACCACGGCCCGGCACAGCAAGGCGCGCGCGCGCCCCAGTGTTTCGTCATGGTCGAGACAGTCGAGGCGCTGGGCAATCTCGATGCCATAGCGTCCACGCCGGGTGTGGATGGCATGTTTGTCGGACCGGTAGATCTGGCGATATCCATGGGCTTTGGTCCCGCCCTCATCCTACCGGAGGCGGTGATAGCGGCGATGCGCGACATCGTGGCAGCCGCGCAGCGCCATGGCATCATTCCCGGCGTTGCAACGCTGCCAGACAGTGCCGATGTCATGGTGGGTATCGGCATGCGATTTCTGACCCTTGGCGCGGACGCGGGGTTCCTGCGGCGAGGCGCGGCTGCAGAGGTTGCCCGAGCGCAGGCCTTGAAGGCCGAACAAAATTCGGCTTTGTCCGGCAAGCATATTGCACGTCCGACAGGACGACAGCCATGATCCCCCCTTTTGGTGCTGCGTTGGGGGCTATCGTCGGTTCGGCCTATGTCCACACCGGCGAGGCGATCGGCGAACGCTATCGCCTGGATATTTCGCGCAAATATGCGTCGCTTCCCGGTTGGCTGGCGAAGCCTGGCTCCACTGATGAGGTTTCGGCGATCATGCGCCTGGCCCATGCGCACGCCGTGCCGGTCACCGTGATCGGAGGCCAGAGCGGCACCTGCGCCGCGGCGGTACCCTCTGATGGGGGGCTGGCGCTATCGTTGGAGCGGATGGACGCGGTCGAGGAAATCGACCTTGTCTCGATGACCATGACGGTCGGCGCAGGCTGCATCCTGCAGCGGGCGCAAGAGCACGCAGAGGCTCGGGACGCGTTCCTGCCACTGGACCTCGGCTCACGCGGCTCGGCAACGATCGGCGGTATCATCGGCACCAATGCCGGCGGCAACCGGGTTATCCGTTGGGGCATGATGCGCGATATGGTGCTGGGGCTGGAGGCGGTACTGGCCGATGGCACGATCGTCAGCTCGCTTGGTAAAATGATCAAGGATAATGCGGGTTATGCCTGGAAGCATCTGCTGATCGGTAGCGAGGGAACGCTCGGCATCGTGACCCGCGCCGTGCTGCGTCTGCGTCCGCTGCCGACGAACCGGCAGACGGCGCTAATCGGCCTGTCCGGATTTGCGGACGCCATCACGGTACTGCGGCGGCTGGAGATGTCGCTATGCGGCCAGTTGTCCTCATTCGAATTGATGTGGGAGGATTTCTATCGGCTTCACACAGAGGCGCAGCTCGCCCGGCGTCCGCGTCCCATGCCGTTGGGCTATCCGATCTATGCGCTGGTCGAGACGATGGGTGGCGAGGAGGAGGGTGATGCCGACCGCTTTCAGCGGGCGCTGATGACGCTGATCGACGAGGGGTTGGTGGCCGATGCGGTGATAGGTCAGTCGGAACGCGAACGCGATGCGCTCTGGGCTGTGCGCGAGGATCTGGGGCCCGGTTATGCGCCGCTGCGGCCGTTTGCAGCGTATGACGTGGCCATGGCCATTGGCGATATGCCCGCTTATGCCGAACAGGCCCGCGCTGCCGTGCTCAAGGCATTTCCGGACGCCACGGTGCTTTTCTACGGCCATGCCGGTGACGGCAATCTCCATGTCCTGTGCAGCATCGGCCGAATAGATGCGGATATACAATTCGCGTTTGACGATGCGATCTACGGTACGCTGCGCCCGTTCGGCGGGTCGGTTGCGGCCGAGCACGGTATTGGCACGACCCGCGCACCTTGGCTTGGGCACAGCCGGTCCGCCAGCGAAGTCGTCCTGATGCGCACGATCAAACAGGCGCTCGATCCCAAGGGTGTGCTCAATCCTGGCAAGGTCCTGATTGAACTTCGATGACCTCCGGCGTTTTTGCGCGCCGGTTTGTTTCGTCCGTCAGTCGATCCGCACCCGCAAGTGATTCATGCCGCGCGCCTGCAGGCCGCCGATGATGCGTGCAGGATCGCCCCGATCTTCCAGGCGCATCCGGGGCAGGCGATCGAGCAACGCGTTCACGGCTGCTGTCATTTCTGCCACCGCGACGAACCTGCCGAGGCAGGTATGCGGGCCTGCCGCAAACCCGATATGCCGCCGTTCTGCCCGATGCAGGTTATAACGCTCCGGATTTTCCCAGCGCTGCGGATCGTGATTGCCGGCACCCAGGCACACATCGATCAGCGCGCCCTCGGGAATTTCGACGCCGCCGAGCACGCTGTCTTTCATCGCGAGCCGGTGGAACAGCGGATCGGTGCATTCCCAGCGCAGCGACTCTTCGATCGCGCGATCCATCAGCGATCGGTCTGCGCGCAGATCCTCCAACTGGTCGCGGTTGCTGAGCAGCGCAAAGATCAAAATTCCCATCTGGCGAAACGTCGTGCCGCCGCCTGCCAGCAGCAGCAAGCGTGAGAACGACAGGATATCCTCGTCGGCCAGGTGCGTGGAACGCCCCTCGGCATCGGTAAAGGGGGAATCGATCAGCCGCGAGATAAGGTCGTCGCGCCGTTCCTGCCGCCGCGCGCTGATCGCATCCAGCAGGACCGTGCGAACTCTTGCCACAGCGCCAGTTCGCTGTTCGGGGGTGAGGTGCGGCGCCATGCTGGCCAGCAGATTGTCGCGAAAGTCGAGCGCCTCGTCCGACCCCAGTCCATAGGCCGCAGTGACCGTATGCATGGGTAGACGGGCGCACAACGTCAGCATCAGGTCGGTGCCGCTTTCCTGCCGTGCGATGTCGTCCACCAGGGTCGTTACGAACGGTTCGATCCATTTTTCGCGCCACCAGCCCATCGCCTGTTGCCGCGTCATCATCGGCTGAATCGCGCTTCGATACCGCGCGTGTTCGTTGCCCACCATCGTCAGGATGGTATTACCGATCGTCATCATGACGCCCGGCATTTCTTGATAGTGAAGCGAGGAATAGGTGGCGTTGTCGATCAACGCCTTGTTCGACGCTTCAAATGTCAGGGTTGTGTAATGCGGCCGTGGCGGTGTGCCGGGGTTGGGCACCCCGGTCAGTGACTGATGCAGGTCCCCGGCCAGGATCGGGCTCCGGGCTCGCAGGACCGCAAGTTTTGGATAGAGATCCTCGATCAGCACACCGCCGTGATCGACGGTTTCGCGCTCGACGTTGAACATCTCTTCATAGCGGGCATCATTTCCCGTCAGAGCGCTGGTTTCGGCGACCATTTCTGATTCTCCATCAGGCCATGCAAGGCCCGCAGGCCTTCATCTCTGCCGATGCTGACAGAATGTCAACATCGGCGCGCGCGGGGGGAAGATGCTATCCGTTGGTAGCCGCCGTCACGCCCAAAGCGCCGGCAAAGAATTGCCGGACTGTCGAATGGCCAAGATCCAAGCCGAGGCGGCGCTCCGTCGCCAGCGCGGTGGATACTGCCTGGACCAGAAACGCCATTCCGGCCGACCCCAGGATTGCGGTATTCGGGCGCTCTGCAACGTGCGCCTCGATCGGGCTGATAAATGTCAACCGCAGGTCTTCCATGATTTCCGCCAGCAGCGGGCGATACGATTCGTCCCGAAGCGAATACGTCGTGAGTTCCGACAAAGGGGCGGACGTTTTTTCGAAGATGCGCCAAAGGACATCGACAGGATTTTTATCGGGCAGCGTCAGCAACGCGGCGGCTTTGGTTTCTCCATAGGCGAAACGGACCGCAGCCTTGCGGATCTCGTCCATGTCATCGAAATAGTAATAGATGATCGGTCGGCGAAGGCCGATCGTGTCTGCCAGGCGCGGCGCGGTGATCGCTCCAAACCCTTCCTCATCGATGATTACGCTGGCCGCTCTCACGATGCGCGCGCGTACTTCCGATTCATCGGTTCCCCTGCGTTTCGTCCCCCTGCGTATCACCTCGGCCATCGCCGTGCGATAGCGCGCCATTGTGCCTTACGTCGAGGGCGACTTTTTGGGCAGTCGGGCACGCCACCGTCTGCCGGGTCATTATCAGCCGCGTGTTTATGACCTCGTCGAGTTCGAAGGTATAATTCAGACGGCTATCGGGTATGGCTTGCAAGCTGTAGAACGGACGTTCGAACCAGTTGGATTCCAATAACGGGAGACGCCATATGCGGACAGGCCAGTTTTTTCGGGGCGTGCTTTGTGCGGCAATGCTGTCTGCGATGCCAGGCGCCGGTGTGCATGCGCAAGTGCCTGCGGTCACGGGGCACGAGCGATTGGTCACGCTCGATCATGGATCGAATTTCCGCGATATCGGGGGTTATCCTGCGCGCGATGGGAAACACGTTCGCTGGGGACTGATCTATCGTTCGGCCGCCACGCCGCTGCTCACTCCGGCGGATATGGTGCGGCTGAAAGCGCTCGGCCTGGCCAACCTTGTCGATCTGCGATCCGATGAGGAACGGGTCGTGGCCCCCACACGACTGGACGGAATTCCTTATTCAGCGGTCGGCTATTCCATGGCGGCAATGATGAACGCTGCCGGCGGGTTCGATATGAAAAGTCTCTATCACAGTTTCCCGACTTTTCTGGCGCCGCAACTGCGCATCATTTTTCGGGATCTTGAACGCAAGCGCGAACCGATTGCCTACAATTGCTCGGCGGGTCAGGATCGCACCGGGTTTGCAACGGCCATGATCCTGAGCGCGCTGGGCGTACCGCGTGATGTGATCTATCAGGATTACCTGCTTTCAACGGGTTATCGACATCCGGAATATGAATTGCCGCCGATCGATGCCGCGCTGGCTGCGACCAGCCCGGTTGCAGGCATGCTGGCCAAGGCCCAGCAGGATCCTCGTTATGCAAAGCCAAATCCGCTTTTTGGCGCGGACAAGGTTCCTTACCTGACCTACGCATTCGATGAGATCGACGCGAAGTGGGGCTCGCCCGAAAACTATCTGAAGCAGGAAGTCGGCCTTACCGCACAGGATATCGATCAGCTTCGTGCACTATATCTGGAATGATGACTGAGTATGGGGACTGCTGCTGGTCTTTTTACTCACTTCATATCCGTGAAGGGGAGTGGCGCATTCACTTGAAACTATTGGCCAGCCGGTTACGCCGAACGGTTTTCTGCGCCTTGCCCATGCCGATGTTTGGCAATTCATCCACAAATACGATCATACGCGGTTGCTTGAAGCCAGCGAGCTTGTCAGCGAGCCGAGCCTTGATTGCATCGGCATCGTTGAAGCCAGCATTCACGGGAACGACGACGCCAACGACGCCTTCACCCAAGTCGGGATGTGGCACGCGTAAGACGGCGAATTCGCGTACTTGTGTAAGTTCGTCCAGCGCCGTTTCGACCTCGGTCGGGTAGATATTGTAAGCGCCAGAGATGATCAAATCCTTGGCGCGCCCCACGAAATATGCAAGGCGGCAACGCCCAGACCCAATTCGATCGCCTCCGTGCTGGAGGCAGCGTATCTGGTGTTTGCTGGCGCCCCTGCAGCACCCCGATGCCGCGTTACGGCCCGGCAGGCAGGCGGTGCGTGCCGTCGATGCGGATTACCGATCCATTCAGCATGGGGTTGCTGATGATGCTGCCGACAAGAAAAGCGAATTCCTCGGGGTAGCCGAGCCGTTTGGGATGAGGCACTTGCGCGCCAAGCCGCGCTTTGCCTTCGTCATCTAGCATGCTCAGCATGTTGGTCTCAAACATGCCGGGCGCGACGGTCATCACGCGGATTTGGTGGGGTGCGAGGTCACGAGCCGCAGGCAGCGTCAGGCTGATGACGCCACCTTTGGATGCGGCATAGGCCATTTGGCCGGCCGGGCCGTCGAAACCTGCAATTGAGGCAGTGTTGATGATAACACCCCGTTCTTCTCCTATCGGCTCGGCAGTGACAAGCCTGGCGGCAAACCGGGTCAGCATCTCGATCGTGCCGGTGAGGTTGATCGCGATCTGGCGGCTAATGACGTCAGAAGCGCAGGGCAGACCATCCTTGCCCACTGTTTTTGCAACCAGCGATATGCCAGCGCAGTTCACCAATACGCGGGCAATGCCATGCTCGGTTTCGGCAGCGCGAAGCGCCTGATCGATAATTTCAGTCTGGCAGACATCGAGCGCGACAAACACCCCGCCAATGCTTTGTGCAAACTCTCTGGCTTCATCGCTGGGCAGATCCAGCACTGCCACGCGCGCGCCGCCCGCCGCGAGCATAGTGGCGGTTGCGCGGCCCAACCCCGAACCTCCCCCCGTGACCACCGCAGCAATATCATTGATGTCCATAAGGGTTCCTTAGACTTCCATGATCTCAAGGCCGCGCAAAGAGCCTTCCGCGCGCCATTCGGCCAGTATTCGGTAAAATGCTAGTGGCCCGCCACCATATGCGCTGTTGCGAACATTGAGCCGGCTGACTTCGCCCTCATGATTGAAATAGCTTGGGGTACATTCGCGCAAGGCCTCCACCATCGACACTGCGGCGGCATCTATCTCGTCAACCCAGTCCAGTTCGGCTTGCCGGGTGACCTCAATTCGATTGGCGCGCCTGTCGCGCGCGCTACGAAGGATATGTGTGATGTGCCGGGCTTGCTCAACGATCATATGCGGGAAGTTGAGCGAAAGCCCCGTCTGGACATGCGACATTATGAAAAAGTTTGGAAAATCATGCGTGCCAATGCCATGAAAAGTGACCGCGCCATGTGCCCATTTGTCCTTGAGCATCAGTCCGCCACGGCCCTGAATGTCAAAGCTTATGCGCTTGGCAAAGGGACTGCTGGCATCGTAGCCGGTGCTGTGAACAAGGCAGTCTAGCGGATATTCGCGGCCATTGGCGATCACACCCCGTTCTGTGATGGACTCGACGCCCTGTCCGTGCGTATCGACCAGCGTGACATTCGCGCGATTGAAGGTCTGCAGGTAATTGTCGTGGAAACAAGGGCGCTTGCAGAAACGGTCATACCACGGCTTAAGCGCCTCCGCGGTCGTCGCATCCTCGACGAGCGCGTTCACCCGCGCGCGAATTTCCTCCATTTTCATGAAATCGGCGAGCGGAGCGACTGCATAAGGATTGCTGACCTCGAGTCCGAGTTCACCCGCTCGCGCCATCAGCGCCCGAATGTTTCGCGGAATAGAAGTCCAGCCGTCATTGACCAGATCTTCCTCGATCAGCGCGCCGCTAACCAGGGCGGTGAAATTTTCCATCCGCTTTTGTTGCCAGCCTGGTTCCAGTGCGGCGAATGCTGACGGATCGAGTGGGCGATCATCGCGGACATCCACCGAGGATGGCGTTCGCTGAAACACGAACAGCTGCTTTGCGCCTTCCGCCAGATGCGGGATGCACTGCACGGCAGTGGCGCCAGTGCCGATGATGCCTACAACCTTGGCGCCGAGCAAGTCCAGCCCACCGTTCGCACTTCCGCCCGTATAATTATAGTCCCAGCGGCTGGTGTGAAAAGAGTGGCCCCTGAAGCTTGCCAGCCCCGGCAAATCCGCCAGCTTGGGCCGATCCATGACGCCTGGTGATACGATCACGAAGCGCGCGCGAATGGCGTCACCGCGATCGGTTCGGATCGTCCACAAGCCTGACAGTTCATCCCACGCGACATTAGTCACATCGGTGTGAAAGCAGGCGTCGCGATAGAGATCAAAGGTTTCGGCGATCAGCTTGCAATGCGCAAATATCTCCGGGCCTTTCGCATATTTGCGCTGGGGCAGAACCCCCAGTTCTTCCAGCATCGGCAGATAGATCGACGCCTCTGTATCGCAGGCGGCACCGGGATACCGATTCCAGTACCAAACCCCGCCAAAGTCGCCCGCTCGGTCGATGAAGCGGATGTCGTTGATTCCGGCCTTGCGCAATTCTGCACCCAGCAGAAGGCCGCCAAAGCCGCCGCCGACCACGGCGATTTCCACCAGGTCGGTCATAGGCTCGCGGGGCGCAGCAACATCGGCGCGCGGATCGGCTTCTAATGCGTGATTGGTGCCGCGATCAATCCTGATGAATTGACCTAGGCCCTCAGGCCTCAAGCGTCGGTCACGCTCGGCGCGATATTTTGCGCGCAATTCTGCCATATTGATACCCAGATCGGCCGCGAGTGCTTTCAAATCCATTATCAGCCCGTACCTCAGCCAGTCCCTCGCCCCGCGGGGGATTAAACAAACAAGCAGTATGTTTATATCAGATCGCGTAGGACCGAACGAGAAAGCAAGCAATATTCCAGAATCAGCGCCGATGAGATTTGGTAGACCTTTTTTCGCTCAGCGATCGCCCGGCGATTGCGCTCGCGACCGCGAGTCAGGCGCCTCTTAGTGTCTGACCCGAAACTCAATCCCGGAAAAGGTTGGGTGATATCAGTGAGATGTGATTCAGTCGGAGTTGCGAAACTTTGACGGAGAGCCACATGTGGACAGACATCACCCGCG